>TARA_B100001057_G_scaffold498564_1_pt1 | contig 85112 bp, 87 predicted proteins | sample TARA_B100001057 | Tara Oceans TARA_B100001057 (sample SAMEA2621839) | marine metagenome | biome: marine biome (ENVO:00000447); feature: surface water layer (ENVO:00002042); material: "saline water (ENVO:00002010), including plankton (ENVO:xxxxxxxx)" | depth 5 m | reverse complement strand
AGCTTTACGCTTCAATCAATTAAATTTTCAATAATTAAATTATCAAAGTTTCCAGAGCTCATCATGAGAAGATTTGTATCATTAAAATTAAAAGATTTAATAAATTTTTGCAATTTTTTTGAATCATCGAAAATATTTAATTCCTGATAAGAAAAAGCTTCAAAAATGTCTTGTTTGCCAATTTTTTCAAGATTTTTTGACTTAATATTTTTTGGGTTATAATAAATAATTGCAATATCTGATTCATTCATACATTCTTTATATTCAGATAAATAAGACTTATTTAAGCTACTAAAGGTATTTAACTCCATACACGCAATTAACCTTCTGTTAAATTGATTTTTAACAGCATTAATTGTTGCTTTTAATTTTGATGGAGAATGTGCAAAATCTCTAAATAATGTTGATTTTTTTGTTTTTTTAACTGTTTCTAATCTCCTTTCAGCACCATTAAAAGTTGAGATGCTTTGCAAGAAACTTTTTTTATCAATTTTTAAAATTTTACAAACTTCCATCGCAGCTTTAATATTTTGCATATTGTGATTGCCAAAAACATTTAGCTCCGCACCGTTTAAAATAGTTTTATTATTTATTATCTCATAATTAGGTGTATTGTAAGGTATGAACTTAGCTTTGGACTTAGATTTTAGTAACAAATTTTTAAGATTATTGTCATCTTCAAAATAAATCAATTTTTCTTTGACCATTTCGATAAATAGTTTGAATTGGTCAACATATATGTCAAAGGTTTTAAAGACGTTTATATGATCCCAAGAGATTCCAGTTATAACAGCCACATTCGGATCATATTTATGAAATTTTGGTGTCGGGTCAATGGTTGATGAAAGATATTCATCTCCCTCTAGAATTATAATTTTATTTTTTTTTGTGAGTTGAAACATATTTTCAAATCCTTCTATTTTAGCACCCACCATGTAATCAAATTTAATTTTCATTGATTTTAATACATGCATGATCATAGAAGTTATTGAAGTTTTTCCATGACTACCTGCAATGACTATTTTAAACTTGTCTACGCTGTGTTTTGCAATGTATTGAGGAAAAGAATATATAGGTATATTCATCTTTCTTGCCTGCAAAAGCTCAGGATTATCTTCTTTCGCGTGCATACCTAAAATAACACAATCAATTTTGTCCGTAATCTTTAACTTATCCCACCCTAATTTTTCTGGAAGTAAATTATATTTCTTAAGTCTACTCTTACTAGGTTCATAAATTTGATCATCTGAACCACTGACAATGTTTGATTTTGATAAGCAAATGGCCATATTGTGCATTACAGCTCCCCCAATTGCTATAAAATGGATATTCATAATATCCAAATTAAATATTAATTCTAATTCTTATATTCGTGATTATATAATTTGTCAACATGAAATTGTATACAATAGATACAGGATACTTTAAACTTGATGGAGGCGCTATGTTTGGTGTAGTTCCAAAGTCATTATGGCAAAAAACAAATCCTGCTGATGAAAATAATTTATGCACTTGGGCAATGCGTTCACTTTTAATTGAACAAGAGAATAAACTTATTTTAATTGATACTGGTATTGGAGATAAGCAAAGTGAGAATTTTTTCAAGCACTATTATCTGCACGGAGATGATAGCTTACAAAAATCTATTAATTCATTAGGTTTTAGTTCAGGACAGATTACAGATGTTATCTTGACTCACTTACATTTTGATCATTGCGGGGGTAGTGTTATGTATGATAAAGAGAAAAACATATATGAACTTGCATTTAAAAATGCTAATTTTTGGACTAGTAAGAAACATTGGGAATGGGCAACTGATCCTAATAGTAGAGAAAAAGCATCTTTTTTGAAAGAAAATATCAATCCGATAAAGGAGAGTGGAAGATTAAAGTTAATTGAAAATGAAGGAAAGTTATTTGAAAATATTTCTGTTTTTTTTGTAAGTGGTCATACTGAGTCACAAACTATACCAATAATTAATTATAATGATAAAAAGATTGTTTTCATGGCTGATCTACTTCCAAGTGTAGGTCATATACCACTTGCTTATGTTATGGGATATGATACAAGGCCATTAATCACTCTTGAAGAAAAAAGACAGTTCTTAGATGGGGCAGCTGATAAAAATTATATTCTTTTCTTACAACATGATCCTAATTTTGAATGTTGTACTGTTAAGCATACTGAAAAAGGTGTGAGGTTAAATCAAAAATTTAATCTTTCAGACATCATATAGAGATTAAATAATTTTAAATTAGAGACCAATGAGTTATCTCAAATATTCTCCATTTTTAAAGAAAAAATTTGGTGTTAAAGTACAAAAAGTATCAATTGATGCAGGTTTTACATGTCCAAATCAAGATGGTACTAAAGGAGTTGGTGGTTGTACATATTGCAATAATAATTCATTCAATCCAAAATACTGCAAGCCAAAAAAAAGTATCACAACTCAAATTAATGAAGGAATTGCTTTTTTTTCAAAAAAATATAAAAATCTAAAATACTTAGCATATTTTCAAGCATATACAAATTCATACGCTGAGCTTTCTAAGCTAAAAAAGATGTACGAAGAAGCTTTAAAACATAAAAATATATTAGGTTTAATAATTGCTACTAGGCCTGATTGTATAGATACTGATACTCTTGATTATTTAGAACATCTTGTAAGCAAAGGATTTTACATAAAAATTGAATATGGTATTGAATCTACAATTGATAGAACTCTGATTTTAATCAATAGATGTCAAACATATTCTGAAACGATTAAAGCTTTTGAAATTTCAAAAAACAGAGATATAGATTTAGGAGGTCATCTAATTTTGGGATTACCAAAAGAGAGTAAAAAAGATATGCTATCTCATGCTGAAAAAATATCTAATCTTCCAATTAATAGTTTAAAAATACATCACCTTCAAATTATAAAAAATACGATGATGGCCTACCAATTTAAGAAAGATAAAACATATTTTAAATTTTTTGATTTAAATGAATATGTTGATTTAGTTATTGATTTTCTAGAAAAGCTAAGACCTGATATTATGATAGAAAGGTTTTTCAGTGAATCACCTTCAGAAATACTAATTTATCCTAAGTATGGGCTTAAAAATTATCAACTCACTTCTTTGGTAGAAAAAAGAATAAAAGAGAGAAATACTTTTCAAGGAAAATTCTATTCTTAAACTAATTGTTTTTTACGTATCAAAATTAAAGCTAGCACAGCATAAAGTATATTGGGGATCCATACAGAAAGAAAAGGACTAAGGTTTGATTTTATTGAGAATGTTGTTGAAATTTGCATAAATAGAATGAAGCTAAATGCAATAAATATACCTATTGCAATGTTTATTCCCATACCTCCTTTTCTTCTTTTTAAAGAAATTGCAAATGCTATAATTGTTAAAATTACAGTAGAAAATGGATAGGATAACCTTTTGTATTTCTCTAATTTATAGTATAAAATTTGTTCATTTCCTTTAATTTTCTCTTTTTCAATAAATTTATTTAGTTCAAACAAGTTCATAGTTTCAACGATGTTTTTTCTGTATTTTAAGTCGTCTGGGCTAAAATTTATTAATGTATCAATTTGTTTTCCAAAAGATAATATTTCATTTGAATCATTAAACTTCCGTGTCTGATAGTTAAAAATTTTCCATTTAGAGATAGTAGTGTCATACTGAGCGTATGATGAATTTAGTTTAGAAGTTAGTTTTCCATTTTCAATATTTTCAATTGAAAATTTATAAGCAATATCTCTTACAGAATTATAACTATCCATATAAATATATTGACCTGGAAGGATTTGTATATTTTTGCTTTTAATTCTTTTATTTTTTTTTCCTTTAAGGTAATTGTTTTCAAACTCAATTCTCTCAATATTAGAATTAGGAATTATAAAATTTCCTAAGAAAAAAGAAAAAGAAGCTAAAAATAAAGAGGTTATAAAAAATGGATAAAGTAATCTTTTTAAGCTTATTCCACTATTGAAAATACTTATGAATTCCATATTTAAAGCCATCTTAGAAGAAAATGCTATTACTGATAAAAAGATGAAAAAGGGACTAAAAAGGTTTATAAAATATGGTATGAAATTAAAGTAGTAGTTAAAAACTATAGCATTTATAGGAACATTATTCTCTAGAAAATCATCAATTTTTTCGGAAATGTCAAAAACAATAACTATCACTACAAAAATTGAGATTCCAAAAAAGAATGTTTTTAAAAATTTCTTTATGATGTATTTATCAAATCTTTGCATGATTAATAAATTAGAGTCTTAATGATAGTTTTTTCAGCATACTGCTTTTCCAATCAGTGAACGTACCTTCATTAATATTGTTTCTAGATTCCTCAATCAGCCATGAGTAAAATCTTAGATTGTGCAAGGTTGCGATTTGCTTTGCTAAAATTTCGTTACAATTAAATAAATGTCTTAGATATGCTTTGGTGTAGTTTTTATCAACCTCAGACTTTCCATTTTTATCTAAAACAGAGTGATCATTTTTCCATTTACTGTTTTTTATATTGATGATCCCTTCTGAAGTAAATAGCATTCCGTTTCTAGCGTTTCTGCTTGGCAGCACACAGTCAAACATGTCAACGCCTAATGCAATATTTTCTAGAAGATTTGATGGCGTACCCACACCCATTAAATAGCGTGGTTTATCTTTTGGTAATATTGAACAGACTATGTCTGTCATCTCATACATAATTTCATCAGGTTCACCAACAGATAGGCCACCTATTGCATTTCCCTTACAATCGGTTGATGAAATAAAATCTGCTGATAATTTTCTTAACTCTTTGCTAGTTCCTCCTTGAACTATTGGAAATAATGTTTGTTCCTTTTCATAAATCTTATTAGTTGAGTTAGCTCTAGAAATACATCTTTTTAGCCATCTGTGAGTAAGCTCCATTGATTTTTTTGCATAATCATAACCACAATTAAATTCAGGACACTCATCAAATGCCATTATAATATCAGCTCCAATTAATCTTTGAATGTCTATTGCGTACTCAGGAGTAAAGAAATGGTAGCTTCCGTCAATGTGAGATTGAAATCTAACTCCTTTTTCAGAAATTTTTCTTTTGTTCGACAAAGAATAAACTTGATAGCCACCACTATCCGTTATTATAGGTCTTTTCCAGTTTGTAAATGAATGTATTCCTCCCGCATTTTTTATAACTTTTATTCCTGGTCTTAAATAAAGGTGATAAGTATTATTTAAAATGATTTCTGCCTTAGAATCTTTTTCTAATAAATTTTGCATGATACCTTTGACATTTCCCAATGTTCCAACTGGCATAAAAACAGGAGTTTTGATTATGCTACCATTTACAGTAATCTCACCTGTTCTAGCACTGGATTTTGTATCAATACTTTTTAGTTGGAAGCGCATTTAACAAAAATAACTAAATACTAGTTTGTAGATTAAAATACAATTATTTATTTTGTAGTTGGTTACTGATACTATCGCTTGTAACAAAGAGGAAAGTCCGGACACCAAAGAGCAGTATAGCGGATAACATCCGTCCATGAAAATGAGGACAAGTGCAACAGAAAGCATGTACAGTTAGGCTGTAGTGAAATCAGGTAAACTCTATACGGTGCAATGCCATGTATATCAAGTTTTGATAGTTGCTCGCTAAACTTGAGGGGTAGGCAGCTCGAGTTACAAGGCAACTTGTAACCTAGATAAATGATAGTACTCGCAAGGGAACAGAATCCGGCTTACGTGTAACCTAAAGCCAACACATTGTGTTGGCTTTTTTTATTTTTGTTGAATGAGATATATCATCTTAATGTTTTTTTTGTTTAAAAACTCATATTCACAAGATTCACTACCGTACATAGTATTTCTTAATGAAGTTGATATTACTGTTAACGACTCATCATTAAAAGTTGATGATTTTATAGAAATCATAAAAAATGATACAACTTTTTATAAATCGTTTAAATATCTTAGGTATTACTCTCATAATTTTTCTTCTAACTTATCTATATATAATAAAAAAGATAATTTATTAGCATTCTCTAAGAAAGATGGAAATTATATTTCAAATGGTAAAAATGCATACATCAATTATGACACAAAAATAGATTCTGGAAAAATTTTTAAAAGAAAAGGTAAGTATAGATATTATACTCAAAGTGCATTTGATAAAGTTTTTTTTCCAGCAGACACAATTTCTGTAAATCTTAAAATTTCAAGGTCTAAAGAAGGAAGTAAAAATTATAGAGATGCAAAAACTGTTGGCTTTTCTGTGGGTTCTTCAGAAACAGAGCAAAAAAAAGGTGGTCTATCCAAAAGACTTGAGATTTTTGATATATCAATGCAAAAATATTATGATTATTTTCTGAGTGAAACTAATTATAATGGTATACAATGTTACAATTTTACCGTTTCAGTAAAGGATAGTTTGAAAAATAAAGAATTAAAGAAAGCACTAATAAGAAAAATTGTAAGTTACTTTGACAAGAAGAACATGAACGTTCTTTACAGAACTTACCATTTTGAATATAAATCAGTAATACTAAAACTAAATATGCTTATTGAAGTTAAATCTGATTACTTTAAGGACAAGCATCTTCCAACAAAAATTTCATATGATGGATATTGGAATGTGCCATTTTATAAACCAGAAAAAATTAAATTTATTTTGAATTTTTTTGATTATAATATTTAAGTTGAAGTATTATTAGTAAGCCGAAAAAAATGTTAAATTTGCCAAAATATTTTAAAAAATGCCAAAAAGAACATTTCAACCTTCTAATAGAAAAAGAGTCAACAAGCATGGCTTCAGAGATAGAATGTCATCCTCTGATGGTAGAAATGTTTTATCAAGAAGAAGGGCCAAGGGCAGAAAGAGGCTAACAGTCTCCGATGAGATAGGTCATAAGTAAAAACTAGAAGTGCTTTTTAAAGCACTTTTTTTTTGAAAAGATGTTAACAACATTAATATGTAACATTTCTTCAAAACTTAATTATTAATTTATTTAGCAAATAAAATGCCAAAAGATAAGTCCATTAAATCTATACTGATAATTGGAAGTGGTCCGATTGTAATAGGTCAAGCTTGTGAATTTGATTACTCTGGCTCACAAGCGTCCAGATCTTTACGAGACGAAGGTATTGAAGTATCTTTAATCAATTCAAATCCTGCAACGATTATGACAGACAGTGTTGTTGCTGATCATATTTACCTAAAGCCACTTGAAACTAAATCTATAGTTGAAATTCTTGAAGAGAGAGAAATTGATGCTGTTTTGCCAACAATGGGCGGTCAGACAGCACTAAATTTGTGCATCGAAGCAAATGAAAAAGGTATTTGGGAAAAATATAATGTAAAAATAATTGGTGTAGATATTAGTGCTATTGAAATAACTGAGGATAGAGAGCAATTTAGAAAGTTAATGCATGACATTGATATACCAGTAGCACCTGCAAAAATTGCTACATCATTTTTAGAAGGTAAAGCAATTGCTCAAGAACTTGGTTTTCCTCTGGTAATTAGGCCTTCATTTACACTAGGAGGTTCTGGCGCATCCTTTGTTCACAATAAAGAAGATTTTGAGAGGTTATTATCAAAAGGCTTACATGCTTCTCCTATTCATGAAGTATTAATTGATAAAGCAGTTCTTGGATGGAAAGAGTATGAATTGGAACTTCTCAGAGATGATAATGATAATGTAATTATTATTTGTTCAATAGAAAATCTTGATCCTATGGGCATACACACAGGAGATTCAATTACAATTGCACCAGCCATGACATTGTCTGATACAACATATCAAAGAATGAGAAATATGGCAATAAAGATGATGAGATCCATTGGAGATTTTGCAGGTGGTTGTAATGTGCAGTTTGCTGTAAGTCCAGATGAAAATGAAGATATAATTGCAATTGAAATCAATCCAAGGGTTTCTCGATCATCTGCGCTTGCATCTAAAGCAACAGGTTATCCAATTGCAAAAATTGCATCAAAACTTGCTATAGGTTATACTTTAGATGAATTAAAAAATCAAATTACCAAATCAACTTCAGCACTTTTTGAACCTACTTTAGATTATGTTGTTGTTAAGATCCCAAGATGGAATTTTGATAAGTTTAAAGGTTCAGACATAAATCTTGGACTACAAATGAAGTCCGTTGGTGAAGTAATGGCTATTGGTAGGTCTTTTCAAGAAGCTCTTCAAAAGGCATGTCAATCTTTGGAGATTAAAAGAAATGGTTTAGGAGCTGATGGCAAAGGACTTACAGATCAGGACAAAATTCTACACTCACTAGCTAATCCAAGTGGTGATAGAATCTTTAGGGTATATGATGCAATGAGATTAGGCATTACCACAAAGAAAATATTTGATATAACAAAAATAGACTATTGGTTTTTATATCAAATTGAGGAACTTGTGGATCTTGAGAAGCTCATTGAGAAATATTCGATTGAAGAAATCGAAAGAGATTTACTGCTGACTGCTAAGATGAAAGGCTATGCTGATAGACAAATCGCACATTTGCTAGGTTGCTTAGAAAGCCAAGTTTTTGATAAAAGAAAGGAACTTTCAGTTAATAGAGTATATAAATTAGTTGACACTTGTGCAGCTGAATTTGAAGCTAAAACTCCATATTATTACTCAACATTTGAAATGAATAAAATTTCAAACGGAAAAAAAATTGCTGAAAATGAGAGTATTTCCTCTGAAAAAAAGAAGGTTATAGTTTTAGGATCTGGACCAAATAGAATTGGTCAAGGAATTGAATTTGATTATTCATGTGTACACGGTGTATTAGCATCCAAAGAGTGTGGTTATGAAACCATTATGATTAATTGTAACCCTGAGACAGTTTCTACAGATTTTGATACTGCAGATAAACTATATTTTGAACCAGTTTTTTGGGAACATATTTACGATATTATTTTACATGAAAATCCTGTAGGTGTTATTGTTCAGTTAGGTGGTCAGACTGCTTTAAAACTTGCTGAAAAACTTGACAGATATAATATCAAGATCATAGGTACAACTTATGAAGCATTAGATATCGCCGAGGACAGAGGTAGATTTTCAGAACTTTTGAAAGAACTAAATATACCATATCCTAAATTCGCAGTTGCTCAAACCGCTGAAGAAGCATTAAATATATCAAAGGATTTAAATTTTCCAATTTTGGTAAGACCATCATATGTACTTGGTGGTCAAGGTATGAAAATTGTTATAAATGAGGAGGAGCTAGAGCACCATATTGTTAATCTTTTAAATGAGATTCCAGATAACAGAGTCTTACTAGACCATTATTTAGATAAGGCAATTGAGGCAGAAGCAGATGCTATTTGCGATGGAAACGATGTGCATATCATTGGAATTCTGGAACATATTGAGCCCTGTGGAATTCACTCTGGAGACTCATATGCTGTACTACCAACTTTTGACCTAAGTGATAATGTAAGAAATCAAATAATTGAAATCACTAAAAAGATTGCCCTAGCTTTAAAGACAGTGGGATTAATTAATATTCAGTTTGCAATCAAGGATGAAAAGGTATATGTTATCGAAGCAAACCCAAGAGCATCCAGAACTGTTCCTTTCATTGCCAAAGCATATCAAGAACCTTACATAAACTATGCAACTAAAGTAATGCTAGAAAATAAAATGTTAAAAGATTTTACTTTTAATCCAAAGAAAAAAGGCTATGCAATAAAAGTGCCAGTTTTTTCTTTCAATAAATTTCCAAATGTTAATAAAGAACTAGGTCCTGAAATGAAGTCAACAGGTGAAGCAATATACTTTATTGATAATCTTCAAGATGAGTATTTCTTAAAAGTTTATTCTGAAAGAAACTTGTATTTAAGCAAATAAGATGGGGCTTCTGAAAATATTATTGCTTTTTGCAGTTTTTTACTATATTTCAAAATATTTAATAAGGCTATTTTTCCCTTTGATTTTAAAAAGAATATTTAAAAAATATTCGAAGGGATTTACAACTCAAACTTTTGACAAAGAAGTTTTTAAAAAAAAAGAGGGAGAAGTAACCATAGATAAAATAAATGTTAAAAAAAATAAAAGTACTTATCATGATGATGGAGAGTACACAGATTTTGAAGAAGTAAATGAAGAAAATAATCGATAATAAACATCATTTTTTAAGTGTTTTAATTTTTGTTGTAATATCATTTGGATATTTTACTGCTCTTCTTGAAGGAAAAGAAATAGAAGCTCATGATACTAAAACTTGGAAAGGTATTTCAAAAGAAGTTAGAGATTTCAGAGCAGAAAATAACGAAGAGGCTTTATGGACAAATAGGTTGTTTGGTGGAATGCCAGCTTATCTTGTCAGTATGTCATACAAGTCAAACTTGGTTAGATATGTAAGTGAATTTATACAATTAGGAATTCCAAGACCTGCAGATATGCTCTTTTTATATCTGCTAGGATTTTATTTTCTTTTAATATCTCTTAACATTAATTATCGTATCGCAATTTTAGGTTCTATAGCATTTGCTTTTTCAACCTATTTCTTAATTATAATTCAGGCTGGTCATATGACCAAAGCTCATGCGATAGCTTATATACCAATGATTATTGGTGCAGTCCTTTATTCATTTAGGGGTAATATTTTACTAGGTGGCGTATTGACTGCTTTGACAGTAGCAATGCAAATATATGCTAATCATCTTCAAATAAGTTATTATACTGCCCTTATACTTTTAGTAATTGGAATTGTTGAACTTTACTACAGAATTAAAGAAAATGACATCAATGATTTTTTAAAAAGAGCATCAATACTCTTATTGGCCGCTTTTTTAGCTGCTGGTACATCAATGACAAGGCTACTTGTAACTTCAGAGTATGGAGAATATAGCATAAGAGGTAAATCTGAACTGAGTGAGAATCAAGATAATAAGACATCTGGTTTAGATAAAGATTATGCAACACAATGGAGCTATGGTATTGCAGAAACACTAACCTTATTGATTCCAAATTTTTATGGCGGTGCATCTACGGGAGAACTTTCTGAAAAATCTAAAACTTATGAAGCAATTAAAAGAGCTCCAAATGCAAAAAAAATTATTAAACAACTGCCACTTTACTGGGGTAGTCAGCCAATAACATCAGGACCAACTTATGCAGGAAGTATTGTTGTTTTCCTTTTTGTACTAGGAATTTTTATAGTCAAAGGGAGATTTAAATATTGGATATTGTCTGCAACAGTATTATCCATTTTATTAGCATGGGGAAAAAATTTCATGTTTTTGACTGATTTATTTTTGGACTATTTTCCCGCATACAATAAATTTAGAGCGGTATCAATGATACTTGTTGTTGCTGAGTTTACGATACCATTGTTGGCTATTATGGCTCTAGACACAGCTCTCAAATTTAAAAAAGATAGTAAGTTAATAATTGAAAAGAAACTAATGTATAGTTATTATATAGTTGGTGGTTTTTGTCTAGTTTTAGCACTGTTACCAAGTTTGGCTGGCGATTTTAGTGGAATGCAAGATCAGTCATTACAGGCCAATGGATTTCCAATTGATGCTATTGTTGAAGACAGAAAATCTCTACTATCGACAGATGCATTTCGTTCTTTTATATTTATTACAATATCCTTTATCTTAATCTTAACATTTCTTAAAGGTAAGCTCAAATCAAATTTATTAATTACGATATTGACTTTATTAATTCTATTTGATTTATGGCCAATAAACAAAAGATATTTGAATGATGATAATTTTGAGAGAAAAAGTAAATTAAAAACAGTATACAAGCAAACACCAGCTGACAGATTGATTCTTGCTGATAGTGATTTAAATTTTAGAGTTTTTAATCAAAGTGTAAATACTTTTAATGATGCTAGCACATCTTATTACCATAATTCAATTGGAGGATACCATGGTGCTAAGTTAAGAAGATATCAAGATTTAATTGAAAAGCATATTTCGTCTGGCAATATGAAAGTTTTAAACATGCTGAACACTAAATATTTTATTGACAGATCTGGTAAGGTCCAAATAAATCCTGGAGCTTTAGGTAATGCATGGTTTATTGAGAATATTGTTTTTGCTAAAAATGCTGATGATGAAATAAGTAATTTGAATGATTTTAATCCCTCTACTGAAGTAGTAGTAAATGAATCTTTCAAGAATTTAATATCAAAAAATAAATATTCAAAGACAAATCAAAAAATAAGTCTGCAGAATTATAAACCAAATCATCTAACTTATATTGCTGAGGTAAATGAAACAAGTATTCTTGCTTTTTCCGAGATATATTATGACAAGGGGTGGAATTTATATATTGATGATGAGGAACACCCTTATTTTAGAGCAAATTATATCTTAAGAGCTATTGAGCTTCCAGCGGGTACTCATAAAATTGAATTTAAATTTGAGCCTGAAAAGTACTATTTAGGAGAAAAAATATCTCTAGCCTCATCAGCAGTTTTGATTATTTTATTGATTTTTGTGGCCTATAGAGAACTAAAATAAATGAAAAAAGTTCTTATAATCTCTTACTACTGGCCCCCCTCAGGAGGATCCGGTGTGCAGAGATGGTTAAAGTTTTCAAAATTTTTACCTAAATATGGTATTAAACCCTATATATATACTCCAAAAAACCCAACTATTGAGCTTGTTGATAATGAGTTAACTAAACAAATATCAAATGATATGACTGTTTGGAAAAAGAAAATATATGAGCCATATAGCATAAAAAATATATTTTCAAAGAAATCAAGAAAAACAGAAACCTCTGGTGTAATTTCAAATTCAAAATTTGGATATATTTTTAATTGGATTAGAGGTAATTTTTTTATTCCTGATCCTAAGTTTTTATGGATTAAGCCATCAATTAATTACTTAGAAAAGAAATTAATCGAAAATTCAATTGATACAATCATAAGTACTGGTCCTCCTCATTCAATGCATCTTATAGCTTTAGCATTAAAAAACAAATTAAATTTAAAATGGATTGCAGATTTTAGAGACCCATGGTCAAAACTTGATATGTTAAATGAATTTCACTTGACAAAATCTTCAACAAAGCAACATAAATCGTTAGAAAATCAAGTTTTGAAAAAATGTGACATATGCTTGACAGTTAGTGAAAAATGGGTAAAAATGTTCAGTGAACTTGGTGCTAGAAATGTTAAATTAATAACTAATGGCTTTGATGAAGATGACTTTAAATTTTCCACTGACATCACAGCAGATAAGTTTGTCATTGGACATTTTGGTCTTATTAATCATCTGCGAAATCCAGCAACGTTATGGAACGCTCTTAATCAAATTTGTAAAGAAAATAAAGATTTTGATTCTAAGCTAGAGATTAGATTATCTGGCAATATTGATTTAAACATTTTAAGTGAAATAGAAAGTTTCAAATATCTTAAAGATAAAATCAAAAATTTAGGATATCTATCACACTCAGAAGTTATTAAACAATACAGTAAAGCTAATGTTCTTTTACTACTTCTTTTCAATTCAGAAAGTGGCAAAGGAAATTATCCTGGAAAAGTTTTTGAGTATTTTGCTACTCAAAAGCCAATTCTATCTTTTGGACCCAGTGAAAGTGATACGAAAGAATTGTTTACAGAATTTAATAAAGCCTTTTACCATAGTTATGATGATCCAATAGATATGATAAAAAAAACCATTGAAATATTATTTAGCAAAAACTATATATCAGATCATTATGATATAAAAAAATTTACTAGAGAAAATTTAACAAAAGAGCTAGCTGATCTAATTATTTCCATTCATTAAAATTGAATATAGTGTATAAATTACACATATATTTTTTTTGATTATTTTTGTTGATATGGGCAAAAATAAATTCTTACTGAAGATAATATTTCTTTTTTTTGCTTTTAACGCATATTCTCAAACAACAACTATTAATACATCTATCTGTGATGGTGATAGTATTTTTTTGCAAGGAGCTTGGCAAACTAATGCTGGAACATATACTGATGTCACAAGCTCAGGAACAGTTATTACAAATTTAGTTATCAATCCTCTGCCTGTAATTACTCCAAATTTTATATTCAATGGATCAGCTGTTGTTCAGCCTGGTAATGTATTTCAACTAACTCCAGCGATTAACACTCAAGCAGGATCAGTTTGGAATAATATCATGATTGACTTGAATCAACCGTTTAGTTTTGATGTTGATGTCTTCTTAGGATGCAACGGAGGTGGAGCCGATGGACTAGCCTTTGTTCTTCAGCCAATAAGTACTTCGCTAGGTTCAACTGGGGGTGGGATTGGATATCAAAGTATTTCGCCTTCATTTGCGGTTGAATTTGATACCTGGCTGAATAGTCAATACTCTGATCCTTGGTATAATCACGCAGCTATTCAAAAAAATGGAAATTTAAACCATACAGGTCCTTCAAACTTAGCAGGTCCTGTTGGATTTCCTCCAACCGGTTTTTCTTCTGTTGAGGATTGTCAGTGGCACAAAGCAATTTTTAATTGGGACCCTGTAACTACAAATTTTACACTAGATTTTGACGGTGTCCAAATATTAAATTATACAGGTGATATTGTCAATACTATCTTTAATGGAAACCCAAATGTTTATTGGGGATTCACTGGCTCGACTGGTGGTGCAAATAATTTACAAAGATTTAGATTTAATTATGATTTACCAGATACAACAATATGTCAAAATGATTCTATCATAATTAATTCTCTGACAACTGCTAGTTCCTTTACATATAATTGGTCCCCAAACTATAATATTTCAAATAATACATTAGCTGCTCCATTGTTTTATCCAGACACTACAACTATTTACACATTAGATATAACAAACACTTACGGTTGTACATACACTGATTCATTTACAATTAATGTTGATACAACAGCCACTGTAATATTTCCAAGTGTTCCTCAACTATGTGTTGGAGATAGTGCTATTAATTTGAATCTATCCCCAATAGGAGGCACATTAACAGGCTCCGGACTAATTGGAGTAAATAATGGGTTTTTTAATCCAACTCAAAATCTTATTGGTTCATATAATTTAACTTATTTTATTTCAAACCCTTTAACTGGCTGTAGTGATTCGAAAACTCAAAGTATTGTTGTCAACGATACTCCTGTTCTATCATTAGTTTCTAGTAATGTTTCAACTTGCTTAGGCAATGATGGTTCTATCGATGTCAGTGTTTCAGGAGGAAGTAATCCTATTAGCTATACTTGGAATAATGGACAAACAACACAAGATTTAAATAATTTAGCAGCAGGGAATTATTCAGTAATTGCCACAGATATAAACGGATGCCAAGATACTATATCTACATCAATTACTCAACCTAGTCCACCAACTATAATTTTTAGCAAATCAAATGTTTCATGCTTTGGTTTTAACGATGGAAGTATTGATGTTACTGTTTTTGGTGGTCAATCTCCTTATTCTTACTCTTGGACAAATGGTGCAACCTCTGAAGACTTGAACAATTTATCAGCAGGCTTTTACTATTTGAACGTTACCGACTTAAACAACTGTGTTGTCTCACAAGGTATAGTAATTGATCAACCTAGTGAAATAGTCATAAATGTTATAAAAACTGACGTATCTTGCTTTGGTTTCAGCAACGGTAATGCTCAATTAAATATCTCTGGTGGAGCACCTCCTTATATTCAAAACTGGAACGGATTTAACTCAAACAATCTTCTAGCCGGTATTTATTCATACACTGTAATCGATAGTACCGGGTGCTTAAAAAGTGGACAAATAACAATTAATCAGCCAAGCCTACTAAGTGTTTTAAACACAGTAAATTCTGTTACTTGTTACAATGGTTCTAATGGGAGCGTAGATTTAAATATTACAGGTGGTACACCTCCATATATTTCGAATTGGAATGGATTTAACGCAAATAATCTTTCTTTTGGAACCTATAGCTATACTGTCACTGATTTTAACAATTGTTCATACACTGATTCAGTTTATATTTCACAACCCAGCCCTATTCAGGTTTTGTCTAGTACTTATGATGCAACATGTTATGGGTATAACGATGGATATGTAGTTTTAAATATATCAGGAGGTACACTTCCTTATACACAGAACTGGGGATCTTATGACCCTAATAACTTATTTGCTGGCTCTTATAATTATGACATTCTTGACTCTAACGGATGTATATACAGCGATGTCATTACTATTTTGGAACCATCTGCTGTGACAGCATCAATAGATACATTTAGAACAAGTTGTTTTGGTTACAATGACGGTTATGTTTTAACTTCCTTTAACGGAGGTACTCCACCTTATGTTGATGATTGGGGGAGTTTTGATCCAAATAATCTCTCAGCTGGCTCTTATAATTTTTCTGTTACTGATTCAAGCTCTTGTGTTTATCAGTTCCAAGCTACAATAAGCCAACCAGACGATATTTTAATAAATGAAACTACAAGTAATGTAAGTTGTTTCGGTTTTTCTGATGGAACAGCATCTCTTTCAATAAATGGAGGCACACAACCCTATAATGTTGATTGGGGTGGTATTGATATTAATAACCTTTCTAGTGGTATTTATGTTTATGACGTTAATGATGCAAACGGTTGTGAAAAGAATGATTTTATAAATATTAAACAGCCAGACGAACTGACTGTAACAGAAGTTATTGATGAGGTAAGTTGTTTCAACTACAATGATGGCTCTATTTTCTTAAATATTTCTGGAGGCACACTTCCTTATAATCAGAATTGGAATGGATTTAATCCCAATCAACTATATGCTGGTAATTATAATTATGATGTGGTAGATGCAAATGGATGTGATTTTTCATCAAATGTTTTTGTTGATCAAGCCAATAAAATACTAGCAAATTTTTCAATTACTCCTCAAGTATGTGAAAATAGTAATGTATCAGTTAACTTTGATATTCTTAATCCAAATTCTAATTTTTATTACGCAAAAATTATTGATGCTGATGGCTATGTTTATGAATTTTCTATTGATTCTTCTGGAAATCCATTTTATTTTGATCAAAGCCTTGAATTTATACCTATTTCAAGTGGAGAAGTAATTTTTGAACTCATTTCTGATGAATTTGGTTGCCAAAGTGGAATTTTTGATACTAATATTACAATTGTTAATCCAAATCCATCTCTGCAAATGAAAATTGATGATCTTTGCATCAATTCAAGTTCTTTCGAACTTAATCAAGCACTACCTTCAGGAGGAATATACAGCATCAACGATATTGAGCAAAATATTTTTAATACAGAAGAATTAGGTGTAGGTAGTCATCTTATCGACTATTATTATAAAGATTTAAATACTGGATGTTCAAATTCTATCTCTGATTTAGTTGTAATCTATGATTACCCAAAGGCAAATATTTCAATTAGCCCTTCAATCACAGATTCTTTAAATGGAAATATTTACTTTAGTTCAGATTCTGAAAGAGGTAAATATTTTTATTGGTATAACGACACAATACTATTTTCAAATCAGCAAGATTTTTGGTATGAATTTGATAGAGTTGGGGAGTATTCAATTAATTTGGTTGTTTATGATGATTTTGGTTGTTCAGATAGTGCCAACGGTAATTTAGTTATTAACCCTGTTTTTTCAGTATTTATACCTAATTCATTTACTCCAGGAGATAATGATCAAGTTAATAGTTATTTTGGGCCAGTAACTTATTCAGAGTCAAGTTTTATTATTTCAATTTATAATAGTTGGGGACAAAAAATTTATGAATCCCCAGAATTTTGGGATGGCAAGTTAAATGATAATTTTGTACCACCAGGTTTTTATACATATTATATAGAAGTGATTGACTTCAAAGGAAAACCAGTGGATTTTTCTGGCAAACTTCAGATAATTAGATAATGGGCATTGTTATAAATCAAAGTATTAAAAACTCTATCAGTTTTTATTTTGGTATGTTTTTTGGTGCTATAAGCACAGTTTTTGTTTATCCAAATGTCTTTAATGATGAGCCAGAACATTGGGGGTTAATACAATTAATAGTCTCCTATTCATTTATCATATCAACATTCTCTAATTTAGGAATTCCTAAAACTTTCATTAGATTTTTTCCAATTATTAAAAACAAGGCTAAACTCTATTTTTTCTCATTTCTATTTATATTTTCCGGATACATAATTTTTTTAATAATATCATTAATTTACAAAGATTGGTTTTTTCAATTAATAAGCGCTAGTCCTCTTTTAGTTGATAAATTTTATATTGTATATTTTCTTGTTTTAATTATTAGTATATATGAGCTTTTTGTAAGTATTTCTAGATCAAATTTAAATTCAACTTTACCAACTTTTTTGAATGAAACTTTTTTGAAAAGCTATAATCTTTTTGTATTAATACTTCACGGTTTAAAATTACTTAGCTTTGATCAGTTTTTATTTTTTTATGTTGGAGGCTATCTAGTTAAGCTAATTGTAATTTCATACTCACAGTTCAAAACTAATAATATCAACTTGATTCCTAACTTAAATGGTATTAATGTTATTGAACTTTTTCAATTCGGTCTTTTTGTTATCGCTGGAGGTGCATCAGCAATGTTGGTTTCACGCTTAGATATGGTAATGATTGGTAAATTTATGAGCCTAAAGTATGTTGCTTTTTATTCTGTTGCCTTCTACATAGGCAATGCTATTAAAGTACCAGCTAGATCTGTCGTAGCAATTTCTGACCCAATTGTATCAAAAGCGTGGAAAAAGAATGATATTAAACTAATTAAAAATATTTATTATAAATCTTCAATAAATCAACTCATTATCGGAGGAATATTTTTTGTTTGTGTTTGGCTATCAATTGATGATATTTTTTCACTGTTGCCAAAGAAGTTTTCAGGCGGAAAATTAGTAGTCTTTTTTATAGGATTATCACAACTATTTAATGTTGGCATGGGAGCAAATGGAGCCATTATAGTGCATTCTAGGTATTATAAATTTGATTTATATTCAAACTTATTTTTATTAGTAATCACTTTCCTATCCAATTATATTTTTATTCAAGAATCTAGCCCACTAAAAAACTTAGGTATTTATGGTATTAATGGTGCAGCATTTGCTACCTCACTATCAATATTCTTATTTAATCTAATAAAGTTTTTATTCATTTTAATAAAAGTTAAAATACACCCATTCAGCTTTAAAACAATATATACAATCTTATTACTTTTTCTTGTTTACTTTATTGTTGATGCTATTGCATTAAATTTGAATCCTTATTTAAATATTATTTTAAAATCTATTATTTCACTAATTATTTTTGTGCCAATTATCCTTTATGCAAAGCTGTCATTGGAATTACTTAGCATTTACCAAAATATTAAAAAGAAATTATGGTTACTGTAAGTGTAATAGTTACTGTATATAACTCAGAGAGTACTATAAAAAAAGTCATTTCTAGTATAAAAAATCAAATAGGAGTTGGAATAAATTTTAAATTAGAAATAATAGTTATTGATGATTGTTCCACTGATAAATCCTATAGAATTTTAAAAGATATGGGAATTAATCTTTACAAAAATAAAAGTAATTCAGGAGGTCCAAATAAAGGTAGAAATTTTGGTATGAAATTAGCTAAAGGAGAATTTATTTGTTTTTGTGATCATGACGATCTTTGGAATAATGATAAAATAATTAAGATGCTTGAGTTTAGAAATTTAGCTCCAATAATTAGCTCTGGATACGTTGTTAATGATTTGCTTGCATCAAGAGTAATTAAACGTACAAAAAACAGCTCAAAAAGCAAATATCTGGAATATGAAAAAAATATCTCATTCTTTTCGAAACTTACAAAAAATAATAGTGGTCAAAATTTATATCTAGGAAGTCTGATGATTCACAAGGACTTAACAAAAATAAAGTTTGAGGAGCATTTTGGGATGGTTGATTATGATTGGATTCTTAAAATACTGCATAATAATTCATCTGTTGAGGTTTGTGAGGCATTATACACAAGGAAAATTAAAAAGGATAATCTCTCATTAGATAGAAATTATAGAAAGAATGATTTTGAAATCACACATAAAGCTATTAAGAGTTTTTCTCAATTACATCCAAAAAAATCAATTATAGGAATAAAAAAATTACATGGGTCTTATGCTAGATATTTTTATTTAGTTGATGATATGGTTAAGGCAAGAACACATTTTCTAAATTCGGATTTTAGTCTTAAAAATATTTTATACTTTATAACTACATTTGCTGGATCTAAATTCGTAAAAAAGTACTTTAATGTTTTTGGTTAAAAGTAATATTTCTAATTAATGGAAATTCATTTATTTATTATTTGGAGCAAAGCTCTTAATAAGAAGAAAAAGATTTTGTCTGACTTGGTAGAAAAGTTTAGTGTTCAGGAAATTTATAACATTACTTGGTCTAGAGATTTTTTTGCTAAAAACCTCTCAAGGTTTTATGGACAAAATTTACCAAAAAACTCACATAAAGAAAAACATTGTGGTAATGGAACTTTTACTTGCATTATTGTAAAAGATCTAAACCCATTATATTCATCAAGAAATACATCTAAAGGTGTTAGAGTTGTAAATACAAACTTATTTGATGCAAAGAAATTATATAGATCATGGACGGGTGGAGGTCATAAAATTCATGCAACTGATAATATTGAAGAAACAAGAATACAATTAATGCTATTATTAAAAAAAAGATATGACTATTATTCTAACTTAAAGCCTAGCTCTATTCTCGAAAAGAAGCATGATCATGATTTAATTGGATCTAGAGGATGGGATTCATTAAAAGAAGTTTTTGAGATATTAAATTCTTCAATCAATTATGTTATCTTAAGGAATTTTGAATCAGTAGAAAAGCAGATGAATAGTTTACATCCTGATATAGATATACTAACCGAAAATCTTTACAATACAATATCTATTCTTGGTGCAAAGAAAACATCAAATAGAAAGTATAGAGTACAATACAGTGTTTTAATTAACAATAAAAATATAAATTTCGATCTTAGATTTATTGGTGATAATTATTATGACGTGAAATGGCAGAATGATATTTTATCTACTAGAATTAAAGAAAACTTTTATTTCAGACCTTCAAATGTTAATTATTTTTATTCATTACTCTATCATGCATTATTGCATAAATCAAAATTTAGTTCTGATTATTTAAGAAAGTTACTTGATATTTCTAAAGAAAAAACAATTAAAATTAAAAATATAACTTCATTAAATAATTTAGAACTATTAAATTGTCTAAAGGAATATCTTGATTTCAATAAATATGAATTTACATACCCTGACGACTATTCTGTGTACTGGAACTATAGTCTATATTCAAAAAAAAATAAGTCATCCTCATTAATACATAAGCTTTATAGAAGATATTGTGAGTTTAAAATAATTATTGGAAAAACAAAGAAAAAGTATGTTGGTTTATTTGTTCATTTTATCAAATGTATTATTCTTTTTTTAAAATCACATGTTAAAATAAAACAAACCATAAAAAACTTAGATATCACAAATATTGAAATTTATAACTTTAATAAATGGCATGATGGATTTGTTTATTACACCGGTAAAACACTTTCCAACAAAAAAGTTTTTATAAAGGCAAGTACAAAGCATTTTTTTCTAGAAAATGAAATGAAATTCTATGATATCTTTAAAAATGAATTGCCTTTACCCAAGCAAATTAACTTTTTATTTAAAAGAAATGTTCAGATATTAATTACTGAATTTTTAGAATCCAGAGAGCTATGCTCTGATTATATTTTAAAAAGACCTGATATATTATTAAAAGTATATGACATATTAGATATAATTAACAAAAAAGGATATATACACAGAGACGTCAAATTAAATAATTTTTTATTGGTTGATAATGAAATTAGAATTATTGATTTTACATTTTCAACATCTTTTTCAGAATCAAAAAATATAATCAACCTTGATGCTAACAATGTTGATGATTTAACTATTTTAAAAAATTTAGGAGGAAAATACAAGCCCAATGTTTTTGAGTGGAATGATTTTTATTCAGTTGTTTTCATAATTGATGAAATTATTATGAAAGATATGACTGATAATATAAGATCTAAGATTTTAAATTATCAAAAATTGTTCATAAGCAACATAAAAAACAATTCTTATAAAATTGATACTAAGACTTTTACAATATAATAGTTATAATGCTGCTTTTTGAGATTAAATATTTCTTTTAAAAATCATAGTCCTTTTTAGAGGCAAATAATTAAATTATATTCACCTGAATTATAAAAGTTTTGATAATCCAAATAACCATCTGAACTGAAAGAAATCATCATCAGTTGCTGGTGGTTTGTTTAAAAATAGAGGAAAGTCAAATCTTATTATAAGAGGGCTAATCGTTTCTAATGGAGTCAACTCTAAAATATTAAAGAAAAAACCTATACCTGCATCAGCCCTAATTTCAGAAAAGCTGTCCATAAAATTTTTTCTAGACAATTCTTTATTTGTGATAATACCTGCATCAGCAAAAATATATGGTTTTATGCCAATAGTGTTTATTGATCTTGGAATTAAGCTTGTAAATTCAACTTCCAAATTAATGGAACCACCACTTGTTCCGTTATAACCAAAAAAATCAAAATTACCATTGTCATCATATTCAGGAGCTAGATAGCCAGAATATCCCCTTAGGTTTAAACCACCGGAATGATGAAAATGATTTATGTTTTCACCATAACCTAGATATTCTGAATTTATGAATCCTTTTGATCTAGTAAACTTATTATTCATCATATTCTCTAGATTTGAGCCTGATAAATAAAGTTTACTTTCTGTAGCCCAGTTAGAACCATTTCCAAATTGAAAAAAAGCTCTACTTCTAAAAAGTAGTTTGTTTAATTTTCTATTGTTAGTAGCAGTGAAAATTAATTTAGTATAGTCATAGTCACTTAAAAAACCAGAGTTCATTAACTCAACAGATAAAAGACCATTTCCTGAGTGATCTCCTCTGTAAAACTTAGTAAAGTTAATATCAATTCTATTATTAAATAGCCCATAAGCCCAATCTTCATGAATCAAATAATTAGAAACATTGGCGTTGTTTCTATACAAAGATTTAAGTTTAATATTAACTTGAAATTTTTCATTTCTACTTTTATTTAATAGGTTTATTTCATTAGTTGCTAATCCATCTAACATACTAGAATATATGTAAAAACTAGAGTTTTTAGTGAGTAAATCAAGATTGTGTTTATAGTAAGCTCTATATGAAAATTTATCATAATCTTCTTTTTGATCAAAATCCTCTTGCATCATAGCTGAGTTAATCCAAAAATTCAAGTCAAATGTATGGTGATGCTTCATGTATGACCCATTTGCATGAAATCCATATTTAATTCCGTCATAACTGTTCCACCATATATCAGGTCTATATTTTATCTCATAATTTCTCCAGTCAGGATATTGCCATATTTTATGATCTAGAGCATAATTAATATTTCGTTTTAAAGAATTGTCTGGCATATAACAATCTCCTAGTCTTTCTGATGGATCAATTACTACATCTTCAATTCCATTTGGAATATTTACAACTGTTTTGTAATTAGGATGAACCAAATCCCAGCCATGCCATTTTTCAAGAACTTTCGCGTCAGTTTCCTTTACAAACCATTGATTTGGAATATGAAATTTATATTTTTTCTTGTCTTTTGCTATTACTGTGAAGTCTATTGGAGATTGCATTCTTTTTTTTCTTTCAAAATGTAATTCATACTCTTCATTGCCAATTTTATTTACCTTATTAATGGAATAATCTAATCGTTTATCTGTTTCTAGCCACTGATCAAAAAACCAATTAAGGTCCACTTTTGTGTAGTTAATAATCACATTTCTAAAATCATCGTCATAGGGGTGTGCCATTTTCCATGTGTTGAAATAATGTTTCATTGATTTTAAAAATAATTCATCACCAAGTACATATTGTAAATTATATAACATTGCTGCAGTTTTATAATAAACATGTCTATATCCACCACCATGTCCATGAGCATCATCAAATTGATCTGAGTGAGTCGCAAGAACTGGGTCTTTTTGTTTTGTTGCGTCTTTTATATATGAATAATAAATCTCGCTGTCTATTGCTTTAAAAGGTTTATAAAACTTTGATTTATACCAATTAGTTCTCTTGTTTTCGATCATAAATTCACCATCAATTTTAATTAAAGCCCAAGCTGTTAAAAATTGAGTAAAACCTTCATCTAAAAGAGCTCTGTAAGTTTCATTATTACCAATTTGACCGAAGAACCACATATGTCCTATCTCATGAGCAAGAAGATCTCTGTAGCCAGGATCAGAACCCCGGTCCAGAGTAATCATCGGATATTCCATTCCATCTTGTGCATCCGCAACAATAACTTTGTGATAGACATATTCTCCAAAATCCTCAGAAAAAACTTTGAGGCACTCAGCACCAAAATCAGCAGCATTTAGCCATCTAGATGCATGAGGTTCTTGTACTAAAGAATAGCATACTTTGTCTTTCCATCTTGCCTCTCCAATTCTATATGTTGGATCTGCAGTAAATGCAAAGTCGTGAACATTTTCAGCATGAAAATACCAAGTTTTTCTATTGTTCTTGTTGTATGGAATTATAACAGAGGGTTCACTATTCCATTTTTTATTTGCAAAGTTTTTTAGATCTAATTTTTTTCTAAGTTCATCAGGCAAAACCTCACTTCTGTTTACTAAATTTCCTGTTGCTTCAACAATAAAATTTGAGGCAAAGGTTAATTTGACATCAAATGTTCCAAAGTTACCATAGAACTCTCTGCCTAAATGTTGATCCTTTGTCCATCCAAATTTACTATCGTATACACAAATTCTCGGGTACCAATGAACACCGTTGTAGTGTTTATAACCCCAACTCTCATAACTTTTCATTCTTCTTCTAACACTTCCCTGGTCGAAATATGTTTTGAAATCAAGTTCAAAAAGTGTACTATCTCCTGGAAAAAGAGGTGAGTTAAGGTATATTTTAAAAATTGTGTTGTCTAAATCGGTTATAACATCTTTATTATCAACCTTAATAGATTCTATTTTAGTTCCAAGACCTTGCTTTTCATATTTTCCGTAAATTGGGTTCTTATGATTTTGTTTTTGAAGTTCATCATAATATGAGCCAGGTTGAAATGCGTTCTGATATAAATGGAAGTAAACTTCATATAGCGTATCGGTAGAATTATTCCAGTACTTTAATTTTTGAGAGGCAGAGATTATATCAGTTTCTTCATTAATTTCGGCATCAATTCCATAATAAACATCTTGTTGCCAATAGCCTGGGTATGGTAATTTGTTTTTCCAATAGTTAGGATTTTCAGAACTTCTGTAGGAATTGGGAGGGTAAAGTGGATCATATTTTATTTGTGCTGATAAATTAATTGAAATTATACACAAGAGAAGTATTATATTTTTAGCTGGCATTTTTATTAATTTTTTTTGAAAAGGTTGTATTGAGCTCAAAGCCCAAAATTAGTATAAAAGAATTAAAATACATCCACAAGAGAATGATCATTAGTGTTCCAATTGAACCATATAATTTGTTATAGGTGTCAAAATTATTTATGTAAATACTAAAAAGTATCGAAGTTATAATTATAAATAAAGAGGAAAAAACAGAGCCAATATTTATAAATCTAAATTTTATTTTTTTGTTTGCAAGAAAGAAAATAATTGTTATTCCACTGTACAGAGATACAAACAATATTAACCATTTTGAAAACATAAACATTTTTATCGAACTAATATTTACTAGATTTTCACTAATTAAAAATGATATAAGTTTTTCGCCTAATATGATAAATAGAATTGATAAAATTACAAGTAGAGTAATGATTATAGTTATCTCAAGTGCTATTAATCTTTTTTTAATAAATCCAATTTCATTGTTCACATGGTATGATGCATCAAATGCTTCTAAAAGGGAATAAGCCCCATTAGTTGAGAAAAAAATTGTTAGTAAAAAACCTATAGATAATAATTCAGCTCTAGGATTACTTAATATATCATTTATTAAAAATAATACTGAATCATTTGTCATAGGTGGTAATATATCAATTATAATTTCAAATATCTTTTTTTGAAAATCGGTGACTGGTATATAAGGAATAAGTGTAAATAGAAAAATCAGAGCAGGAAAAAAAGCTAAAAAGAAATTAAAAGCGATTGAAGAGGCTCTTGTTGAAATTGCCCCTTTTTTTAACCCATTAAAAAAGAATAGTAATATTTCTTTTAGCTCATATTTATTTAAAAAGTTCACTATTTCAAAATTAATAAGCTCATGTCAAAACATTCAACACTGTGAGTTAGAGAACCGCAAGAAATAAAATCAACTCCACATTCTGCATATTCGACAATGTTATCAAAATCTATATTACCTGAGGATTCAATTTTAAATATGTTTCTGCATATATCAACTGCTTTATTTGTATTATGGATATTAAAATTATCCAAAATAATTCTGTTGATTTCTTTAAATTGCAATATTTTCTTTAACTCATCAATGCTTCTAACTTCAACAATTATATTATAATAAAGATTATTCTTTTTTAAATATTGAATTGTTTTTTTTACAGTTGTTTGAATGTCTTCATTAAAGTCAATATGGTTGTCTTTAATCATAATTTCATCATATAATCCAAATCGGTGATTAGTACCTCCACCAATTCTCACAGCCCATTTTTCTATTATCCGGTTCAGTGGTGTAGTTTTTCTTGTATCTAGGATTTTACAATCAGTATGATTAATTAAATTTTGAAATTTTTTTGTTTTGGTAGCTATTCCACTCATTCTTTGCATTGAATTTAAAACAAATCTTTCTTTAGCTAGTATTTCTCTTGCATTTCCACTCACCGATAATAACTTTTGACCATTTTTAATTTTTTCTCCATCAGAAACAAATTTTGTAAATACTAGACTGGTACTATTGAATTCAAATATTTGTTTAGCCAATTCTATACCAGCAATTATACCTTCATCTTTAGAAATAAGTTCAGCAGATGTGCTTTTACTTTCTTCTATGCAAGATAGTGATGTTATATCCCCATGTTTGATATCTTCTTCAAGTGAATCTGAAATAAACTTTTCTAAATTTTCCATAAAAAATTAATTTCTTTAATATTGATTTAAAAATACAAAATAATGAATATTGAATTGATTGTTATAGGTAAGACATCAGAAAACTATCTAAAGATTGGAATTCAAGACTATCTTAGTAAGATTTCAAGATTTTGTAGTATTAGTATAAATATTCTTAAATCCCACACTAATAAAAGTCTCTCTACCAACGAGATAATCAAATTGGAGGCAAAAAGTATATTTCAAGTAATTAAACCAAAAGACTTTTTAATTTGTCTGGACTTAAATGGTAAAAAGATAAACTCGCTAGAGCTTTCAAAAGAAATAGAGAATTTAACAAATATTGGTAGAAGAGACTTAAAATTTTTGATAGGAGGACCATATGGAATTTGTGATGATGTCAAAAAAAGATCGAATAAAATGATATCATTGTCTTCAATGACTTTTTCACACCAATTAGTTCGATTAATTTTTTTAGAGCAGTTATATCGATCATTTTCTATATTAAATAATTTTCCTTATCACAAATGAAACAAATAGTTTTTTCTACACACAATGAAAATAAGTTAAAAGAGATAAAAAAAATACTTTCAGATAATTTTAAAATCTTAGGTTTAAGTGATTTAAATTTCGATGATGAAATAATAGAGTCTGGTAAAACCTTGGCGCAGAACGCAGACATTAAAGCTTCATATATAAATAAATTATATAATATCGATTGTTTTGCTGATGATACTGGTTTGGAGATAAATTCTTTAAATGGAGAGCCAGGAGTTTATTCCGCTAGATATGCTGGTGATGAGTGTAGTTCAGAAAAAAATATTGAAAAAGTATTAAATAGTTTATCAAATAAAAAATGCAGAAAAGCTGTGTTTAAAACAGTTATCTGCTTAGTATTCAATAATGAAAAATATTTTTTTGAAGGAAAGGTATATGGTTCCATTTTACCAAAAAGAATAGGCAAACACGGTTTTGGATATGACCCAATATTTGTTCCAGATGGATTTAATAAAACTTTTTCGCAGATGTCTATGAATGAAAAAAATAGAATTAGTCATAGAGCGATAGCAGTTGAAAAATTATCAAAGTTTTTAAAAAGTAGAGTCACTAAATAGCATAAGAAACAAACTTTGAAATATCTCCATTATTTTTAATAATCTCTCTAACTATTTTTGAGGAGATATGAGAATAAGTAGGGGAGCTGATGAAAAAAATAGTTTCAACATTATTATCAAGCTCTCTGTTTGAATTTGCAATATCTTTTTCATAAGTAAAATCGATTTCGTTTCTTATTCCACGAATCAAAAAATTTATATTCTCTTTTTTACAAAAATCTATTGTTAAACCTTCATAACAATGAACACTGATTCTATTGTTTTTTTTATATAGTAAATTGATTTTTTCAATTCTTTTTTCTAGTGAGAAAAAATTATTTTTAGTTGAATTTTTTGAAATACCTATTAAAATTTTGTCAAATAAATTTAGAGATTGCTTGACAATATCTTCATGACCTTTAGTAAATGGATCGAATGATCCTGGAAATAATCCTGTTTTCATTTTTTAATTATTCATTTGCAAAGAAACTAAAATTTACATTTCCGTATCTTTTGTTTAAGTAACAGTTTTCAAATCTATTGTTATTGTCATGTTCAATTATTAAAGTTCCATTTTTCTTCAGTAAATTTCTTTCATTTATTTTATCAATTATGGAATCATAGTATCTAAATGTAAAAGGGGGATCACAAAAAATAATTTCAAAATCTTCTTTGCAAACCTCCAAAAATTTTAATGCATCTGATTGAATTACTTTTATGTTAAAATCAAATTTTACTTTACTTTTTTTTAATGAATTTATTATAGAATTATTTATGTCTATGCATGTAATGTTTTTACAACCTCTGGATGCAAATTCAAAGCTAATGTTGCCTGTCCCAGCAAATAAATCTAAGACATTAATCTTTGAAAATTGATAATTATTATTAAGTATATTAAATAATGCTTCCTTTGCAAAATCAGTAGTTGGTCTGATGTTAGAGTTCTTTGGATAAATTATTTTTTGACCTCTCTTAATTCCTGAGATGATTCTCATATTATTTGATTTAAAACTATTTTGAATTTTGAAGAATCAGTGTTTTCTATTTTTGATTTTTCAACTGTAAATTCTCCCAAGTAATCTTTTAGAAGTGAATTTGTCAATTCATTTACTCTTCCACTTATTTTAAATGCACATTTTTCACGACTAATTTTTAATTGCTTAGTTGTATTTAGTATTAGATAAAGAATATCTTCTTCACTCTTAAAAATAAATTTATTATGAAATATAACTTCATTATTATAAAAATATGTAATGTAAATTGTATCATAGCAAATGTGAATTTTTAAAGATGGGAGAGGGTTTAATTCATTTAAATAATTTTTTATTAGTATGGTGTCTGAGCAGGAAATACTTGAATTGTTAAAATAATTGTTAAATAAGTTATTTATACTGTTAGGAATGGAATAAATTATTTCTAATACACTATCATTGTGACTAATTAAGTCACATTTTATATTTTCATGAACATCAGTTTCAAGTTCAAGCATTTTTAATTTTTCATTATCTGTTGTTTGACCTGAACTATTGACAATGCAATTTGTAGATGAGATTGAAATTGTATTTGAATAAAAGTTTCTTTTTACGAATTCGTCAGAATTAATAATTGAAACTATTTTATTCGATAGTTGATTTGCATTTTTAATTTCAATAAAGTATTCTCTTATAATTAGATACTTCATTGTGTTTGGGTCTAATACTGCATACCTAAAAAAGTTAACACTTAACTCAACTGATAAATGATAATTTGAGCAGGACTCAACTTCGAAATTTTTTGAAATAAAATTAAATTTCAATAAATTATTCTCCCCAATTTCCATTTAGAGATGCTTCATTCATTGATCCAACTTTTAAGAGTTTTTCCAAATCATATTTCTTATTTTTCGCATTAAGTCCAAATAAGACATTTTTGTATGTTGCTGATATTTCAAAAACCTGAACATTGACGTTCCCTTTGTTAATGACTCCAGCCTCTATGTTGTAATCAATATCTGCAAATGGGATTTTAGTCATATTATTTTCATCAATGGGAAATGTATTGTTTCTTGTTTTTTTGTAAACGTCATTAAATAATGTTTTTCTTACTGCAGCATATGACGTGTCTCTGGAAATTATTCCCATTTCAAGGGCTTGTTTATCGTTTAGAGAGTCCGGTGTTTCTCCCTCAGCTTTTACAATGAATAAAGAATCATTGAAGTAAAAGTTCAATAATGTATCAAAATTATCACAGAATTCATTGTTTGCTTTTTTGTAAGTAACTTGTAACAGCCTTAAGTCTTTGAGCTTTTGAACATTTTGGTCAATTCTGATTTTTGCTTCTTTTTGAAATGTTATCTCACTGTTAATGCTGTTAATAACAAGATATGAAAGAAATAAAATCAAAGGCCATAGTAATATTTTTATGTATTTCTCTTTCATTATTTTTTTGACAAATCTACAATTTTTACTTTTTACTTAGTTTTATTTACCTTTTATTTGCATCTAATGTATAGAGTTTCAAAAATAATATTTAGTTTTCTTGGCTGGAGAATAATAGGAGATAATGATTTCCCTAACAAATGTGTACTAATAGCTGTCCCACATACTTCTAACTGGGATTTTTTTTATGCAAGACTCTATTCCTATATCATTAAAATTCAACCAAAATATCTAGCTAAAAAAGAACTTTTTGTTCCGCTTATATCATATTTTATAAAGTTAAATGGTGGAATTCCAGTTGATAGATCAAAGAAAAATAAATTAGTTGACTTTCTTTCAAATAAAATAATGGATAGTAAAACAATAATTTTATCACTTTCACCAGAGGGAACTAGAAAAAAAGTTGATAAATGGAAAACGGGTTTTTATTACATAGCTCAAAAAGCAAATGTCCCAATTGTGATAGTTGGTATCAACTACAAAAAAAAAGAAATTGGAATTATAGATAAATTATCTCCTACAAATAATATCGAAAATGATATGAAGCGTATTCAAGAAAAACTTACTAATATAAGTGGGAAAATTGAAAAAAATTTTAATCCTATAATATACTAGCATTGTTAATAAATGATGTAATAAATCTCATGACAGTTAAACCTATATTTAAACATTAATTTAATTTTAGTGAAAATATGAAAAGCGTGAATCTAGCCACTGTTCAACAAGCAAAAGATATGGGTTTGCTTGAATCTGAGTTTGAAAAAATTAAAGAAATTCTTGGTCGTATCCCTAATTTTTGTGAACTAAGTATATATGCAGTAATGTGGTCTGAACATTGCTCTTATAAAAACTCCATATTATGGCTAAAAAAATTACCAAAAGATGGACCTCATATGCTCGTAAAAGCTGGCGAAGAAAATGCTGGATTAGTTGACATCGGTGATGGTTTAGCTTGTTGTTTCAAAATAGAATCTCATAATCATCCATCAGCAATCGAGCCATATCAAGGTGCTGCAACAGGAGTTGGTGGTATCAACAGAGATATCTTTACTATGGGAGCTAGACCAATTGCTCAATTAAACTCATTGAGATTTGGAGATATCAGCTTAGATAGAACTAAATGGCTGTTGCGTGGAGTAACTAAAGGTATTGGGGACTATGGTAATGCGTTTGGAATTCCAATTGTTGGAGGTGAAGTATTTTTTGACAGTTCATTTAATACAAATCCACTTGTAAACGCGTTTTCTGCAGGTATTATGAAATCTGAAAATATGATCTCTGCAGTTTCAAAGGGAGTTGGAAACCCTATTTTTATTGTTGGTTCAAGAACTGGAAAAGATGGAATACATGGTGCATCTTTTGCCTCTAAAGATTTAAGTGAGGATTCATCAGAAGACTTGCCTGCTGTTCAAGTTGGTGATCCATTTCAAGAAAAATTATTACTTGAGGCTACAATGGAATTATCAAAAACTGATGCAATTGTTGGTATGCAAGATATGGGTGCTGCTGGAATTACGTGCTCGACAAATGAAATGAGTGCTGCTGGTTCTCATGGAATGAAAATATTTTTAGATAAAGTGCCTACTAGGCAATCTGATATGAAAGATTGGGAGATACTTCTATCCGAAAGTCAAGAGAGAATGTTAATAGTAGTCAATAAAGGAAATGAAAATGTTGTTAATGAAATATTTAAAAAGTGGGATCTATCATGTGAAAAAATTGGAGAAGTAATTCAAGGTGATTATGTAGAGTACTATGTGCACGATTCGTTAGTTGCAAAAGTACCATATGATTCTTTAGTATTAGGTGGTGGAGCTCCAATTTACGAAAGAGAATACACAGAGCCAGAGTATTTTAAAAGCTATAAAAAATTTAATATTGAAAGTATTAAACTTCCAAGTGATCTTGTTAAAGTTGCTAGGTTTATGTGTGAAAATCCAAATACTTCTTCTAAAAGATGGGTTTTTGAACAATATGATTCAATGGTTGGTACAGTAAATATGTCAACAAATATTAAGTCTGATGCAGCAATAGTTAATTTAAAAGGATCCAAACGAGCATTAGCAATGACTGTTGATTGTAACTCAAGATTTGTAAATTCAAACCCTCAAGATGGTTGCTCTATTGCTGTTGCTGAGGCTGCAAGGAATATTGTTTGCTCTGGAGGAGTTCCTTCTGCAATAACTAATTGTTTAAATTTTGGTAATCCGTATAACCCTGAGGTATATTGGCAATTTGTGAACACAATTAAAGGGATGAAATTAGCTTGTGAAAAATTTAAAACTCCCGTCACTGGTGGAAATGTTAGTTTCTATAATCAAACAAGTGATGATAATATTGAAATACCTGTTTTCCCTACACCTACAATTGGAATGCTTGGGATAGTTGAAGATAAATCTCATATAACATCTCTTTCATTCAATAGTGAAAAAGATTTGATATTTTTAATAGGAACCTCAAAAAATAATATTTCATGTTCCGAGTACTTAACATCTTTTCATAACATTAAAGAATCACCAACTCCTGAATTTTGTCTTGATACTGAGTTTAAACTACAAGAAGCTATCAAGAATTTAATCAGAAAAAATCTTATTAAATCTGCTCATGATGTTTCTGATGGTGGTCTTTTTATCTGCTTGATTGAAAGCTGTATTGACAAAAATTTTGGATTTCAGATAAATGGAGAAAAATCTATTAGGGATGACGCATTTTTATTTGGTGAAAGTCCAAGTAGAGTTATAGTTTCTGTTAGCAAATCAAAAGAAAATAATTTTGTTAAACATTTGGAATCTGAGAAAGTTGATTTCAGATTAATTGGAAGTGTTACATCTGCTGAGATAAGCTACAACGACATAAGTTTTGGTGATATAAAAGATTACAAAAATTTATATGAGAATTCTTTGTCAGATAAAATGAACTCTTAAATTTTAATAATTAATCTCGCATTAAGTTGTCTTGATGTCAAGTAGTTTGGAACAGCATATTGTCTTCCATTAATATCACTGACCCACAGGTACGAAACAGTATTATTAATGTCTAATAAATTAAATACTTCAGCGGAAAGCCAAATTTCTTCAAAATAGTTGAGAAATTTAAATCTGGAAACTTTTTTATTGCTTTTTATTCCAGCAGAGAATCCAATATCAACCCTCCTGTATGACGGTATTCTTAAAATATCGTCGTATTTTTCTGACTTTGGTGGACCAAAAGGTAATCCAGATCCGTATTTTAAGTTTAAATGCATTTTGTAATTTGGATTATTTGGAACATAATCTTGAAAGAAAAGTGAAAAGTTTACTCTCTGGTCTGTTGGCCTTGGAATAAAACCAACCTCAGATTGACTATTGTCTTCGTTTACAATATAATCTCCTACAATATCTTCTCCAGTTTTCATTATTGATAAGCTTGCCCAACTTTCAACTCCGTTTACAAATTCTCCATTAATTTTAAAATCAACTCCTGTTGCATATCCGTTTGATTTCTCGAAAGGTAAATATTGTATTCTTACGTTGTCAATTTTATATGGAATTAAATTTTTTAAATCTTTGTAGTAGATTTCTGTTACAAGTTTAAAAGGTCGTCCCCATGAATAAAAAAGATAATCACTTGAAAGTACGTGATGTATTGATTTTTGAGCTCTAATATTATTATTTAATTGCCCACTTTCATCTCTTAGTTCCTTGTAAAAAGGGCTTTGATAATAAATTCCTGAGGCTAATCTAAACACAAAATCTTTTTCCCATAATGGGGCGTATGCTAATGAAATTCTAGGGCTCAGTAAAAGATCTTTATTAAAAGACCAGTAGCTAGTTCTTGTTCCAGCTGTTAAAGAGAGATTCTTATAATCTTTTGCAAATTGAAAAAATGAAGTAACTCTATTTGAATTTATGTTTATTTCTGTTTTTCTAACCTCATCCAGAACAAAATTATTGTTATTGGAAATTGTATCAAATTGATTACTGGATGATGGAATATTATATCCAGCGGAATCAATAAGCCTCCATTCATTTATAATATCTGCGAAAATTTCTTTTTGTAACTTAAATCCCCAATTTAAATTTGTGTTGTTTATGAAATGAGCTCCTTTCAAAGAAAGGTTAAAGATGTTTGCATTCAAACTGTTTCTTGAGTGATCAATATATTTACCTATTCCTCTGTTATATGCTATATCTCCAAATGAATTAGAACCTAAATTATTATCTAGTTGGTATAGAAAATATCTTCCCATTATATCATAGTTCTCACTCTCATTTATTTCAAAAAAAGATAGATTAGCCTGCAAATTTGAGTTTTCAGAAATTTTAAATTTGTTGATTAATGTTGTGAAGAATGTCGCAAATTCATCTTTTTCTTGTCCATCAAAAAAAATTCTTAGTTTTAAAGCTTCATTTATATTTCCAAATTCAGTATCTCTGCTTGTTGGAACCATTAAATAATTATTGTAATTATAATTAGAAAGAATATTGAGGTTCCAGTAATCAAGAATTTTAAAGTTAAAGCTAGACTGTACATCAAAAAAACGAGGTCTATATTCAGCATCAGTATCTAAAGAGTTAAGTATATAGTTTGTAGTTTTATATCTTAATCCAATCAAAAAAGAAGTTTTTTTGTTTTTTGATACTCCTTGAGTGTGAAAGTTGGTCCCAAGTAAACTTGTTGAAATAGATGTCTTATTTTTTTTTGGAACAATATACTTGATATCTAAAACAGATGACATTTTATCTCCATATTTAGCTTCAAATCCTCCTGATGAAAAATTAATTTCACTTACTAAATCAGAATTAATAAAACTCAAACCTTCTTGTTGACTAGAGCTTATTAAAAAAGGTCTATAGATTTCAATACCATTTACATAAACTAAGTTCTCATCAAAATTACCACCTCTAACTGAATATTGTGAGCTTAACTCATTTGCTGAGCTCACCCCGGGTAATGTTTTTATCATTGCTTCTACGCCGCTATTGCCTGTTGGTAAGATACTGACTTGCTTTGGCTTAATTTTACTTAGTCCTTTTTTTCTTATTTCTTTATCACCAACAATAACCTTATTGAGTAATATATTTTTTTCAAATAAAGTTATATCAAGTTGGTAATTCTGACTTTTTTCTAATCTTGGAATTCTAATTTTTTCAGTTTGATATCCCACTGAGCTAAATATCAGAACAATCGATCTCTTATTTTCCATATTAATTAAGTAATAACCATTTTTGTCTGATGTTACACCAATATTTTTATTTACAGAAATATTTATTTCAGAAAGTGGCTTATTATTTTCATCAACAACTTTTCCTGAGATAATTTGTGAAAAACCCTCTAGGCTTATTAAGGACAAGAAAAGTAGAAATGATGATTTCATATGGGACAAAAATAAACTTAAATTTGTGCAGTAATAGAACTTTAATAAATGAAATTTATTGTATTGTTAAGAATTATAATTATTAGTATATTAATAACAATATCATCCTGTAGTAGTGGAGATGTTTCTAAATTTGATAAAGAAGTTATTTTTTATAATGACTCCACTAATTACGAAAAAGTAAAAATTAAGACACACTAAAGATGAAAAAAATACTAATTCTTTGTACTGGAAATTCTTGTAGGTCTCAAATGGCAGATGGAATTTTGAAAGAAAACTTGCCGAATTCTTTTTTAATTAAGAGTGCTGGAACAAAGCCGGAGCCAGTAAATAAATACGCTATAAAAGCAATGAATCTAATAAACATCAATATTTCTAAAAATGAATCTAATCACATCAACGATTTTGATAGTATAATATTTGACTATGTAATAACTGTTTGCGATAATGCCTTAGAAATATGTCCAGTATTTAATAATGCTATAAAACACATACATAAAAGTTTTCGTGATCCCGCAAAGTTTAAGGGAAACTTAAAAGACACATTAAATTTTTATTCAGAAATTAGAGATGAAATAAGTTTATTCCTTATTAAATTAATAAAAGAAGATATACTTAAGGAAGAGTCTTGCTAAATTTTTCTTCATTTCCAACATTATCAGTAACAGTTAAATCTAATTTTATTGGAGCTGTGTAGACTGAATCTATTACATGAAAAATCTTATTTTTTTTGAGGTCATATTCAAATAGAACCCATTTTTCATTTATTTTTCCTTCATAATTTTTTATTCCACTTTCATTGTCTTTAATTTGAAATGAAATTTTGGAATTTTTCTTTAGTTCTATATTTTTTCTGTTTAGTAAAACAATCTTTGGATTTATACTATCTGCTGCTAAACAAAATTCACCAAAACTTTTGCTTTTAGCTGAAACAAAATTTCCTCTTTTTTTATTACCAAGATAAATCAAATTACCATTATCGATTTTGGCTACATATAGATTTTTATTTCTTTTGTTTGTTTTAATTGAAATAACAAATTCTTTATGTAATGGTTCATATGCATAATGACATTTATAAATTTTTCTATTTTGATTTTCTGATTCAATAACTTGATAATCAAAATCAATATCACGATAAAGAGATTTTTTCTTCATATGTAATTGAAAATCTTTTTCATTAATTACATTAGCTCTATCATGATAAAATTTACGTTTGAATTCATTTTCTTTTTTAACAAGCTTTATGTTTGGAGAATTTTCAATTTTAAATTCTAACACGCTTGTATTTAAATTGTAATCAGAAACTTCAATTCTAATTTCATGATTTTTTTGACTGTTGATTACTCCTCTATTTATTAATTCAACATAGTTATCTAACGAATTGTTTATATCAACATAACATTTGTGGAACTTAATTCTGTTTACGTATTTTTCATAATAATCTATGTGATTATTAATATATCTATTTTTACTAAAGTCTAACTTGTTAGTCACAAATCTATATATCTTGACATTATCACAATATAAATCTATTGAATAAACACCATTTATATTTCTTGAGCCATTATGTTGATCATAACAATTTACTCCAAATGCAATTTCTCCATTTGTTTGTAATTTTTCTTTAATATAATAATTGTTGTTTTTTTTACAATTTAGAACAGTTGATGAATCTAAGTCTAAGAAATAAACTTTTAGTTTTTTAATTATGGGCGCAATATCATCTTTTATTTCTAGTTTGCAAGAAAGTGGATTAATAGGTTTTTGTGTTTTAGTATCTCTTATTTCAAAATGAAGGTGTGGGCCAGCACTGCTGCCAGTATTGCCTGAAATTGCAATTAAATCACCACTATGGTAAAAAAAATCTTTACTTTTTAGGTAATGGTCAATTTGAAATGTTTTTTTTTGGTATTGCAGAGTTTTTATGTACTTTTCAATTTCTTCATTGAATTTTTTTAGATGAGCATAAACAGAGGTTGTTCCATCATTATGCTCGATATACAGTGCCTTACCATATCCGGAACTTGATATTTTGATTCTTGAAACAAAACCATCTTTAACATTAAAAATTTTTTCCCCAATCTTGCCTCTTGTTTTAATATCAATACCAGTATGAAAATGATTATTTCTTAATTCACCAAATGTTCCAGATAAATAAATATTTGAACCAATAGGGCTTTTGCAGTTTTGAGATATGGCTAAAAGATTTATTAATATAAATGAAAATGATAAAAATATTTTCAATTGTAATTTTAGTAGCAATTTAATAATAATTAGCATATAAAATTGTTAATTTGTGTTGATTAGTTATGAAAGATTTAGTAATATCTATAAAAGAAAAAATCAAAAAACTACTTTTCCTTTTAGATGAACTTAAAAGAGAAAATTCGATGCTTAAAAAAGATATTCAAGCATATAAAAAACAAAATGAAAGTATGATAACTAAAATTAATAATCTAACTCAAAAGTCAGATTTATTAAAAATTAATCAATCTATTGAATCTGAAAGTAATTCAAGCTATACCAAGAAGAAGATAGATCACTTTATTAAAGAAATTGATAAGTGTATAAATTTAATTGATAACAAAAATGTCTGAAAAATTATCCATCAAAATAAATATTGCCAATCGTTTATATCCTATGAAAGTTAATAAGGAATCAGAAGAGCAAATTAGATTAGCTGCAAAAAATATTGATGAGAGAATTAAATTTTATGAAAACAATTATGAAATTAATGACAAACAAGATCTATTGGCAATGTGTCTCATTGAATTTGCAACAAAAATTAAAAGTCAAAGTCAGAATTACAAAAAGGAAAGTAGTGATATATCTAATGATTTAAATCAAATAAGTAATATTCTTTCTGAAAAATTAAGTTAAATTTATATTTGCAAAGGAATAATGTTAAACTCGACAATTATTATTATTGGAGCTTGACTTGGTTCTTCAAAAACGGGCCTCAACCAATTGGTTCATTTTTATGACAGTGGAAGTTTGCGATTAGCTAGCATCTCCATCCATTTCTTTATGGAGTTTAACAATTTCTTTGCGATTTATATAATTTTTTCAATTTCTGATTCATAAAATTTGAAACCTGTGTTATTAATCTTTTTTGAACATATATTTATGTTGGATTTTATAACTGAAGATTTTTCTCCAAATATAATATCTACTAAGTAGTCTGGAAGACTTATTATTATTGAGTATTTGTATTTATTCAATCTTATATTTCTGAGTATATCTATTTTTGAATATTTTTTTGATGATGCAATGTTGAAAGGGCCTTCAATATTTTTATTTTTAATACTGTACTCAATAAATCTACATATATCGTTTGTACTTACCCAATTCAAAATTTGATTTTTGTTTCCGAAAATTAATCCCATCCCAAATTTCATTGATAATAAATTATATTTTAGAAATCCATGTTTTTTGTCAAATATTAATGGTATTCTAAGTTGTATGCATCTCAAGTTAAGCTCATTAAATTTGTTTGATTCAACTTCCCAATCGCTAACTAGCTTTCCAATCCAAGATTTTGATTTAGAGCTACCTTCGTTTTGATTAATACTTGTATTGTCTTTATAGACCCCTATTGCTGATGCAGAAATAAAAGTTTCAATTTTCAATCCTAATTTTTTGATAGAATTAAATATCAATCTTGAGCTTTTAATTCTACTATCATAAATTAGTTTTTTATTTTTTTTTGTCCACTTACTTAGTATTGGAAAACCTGCAAGATGAACAATATGACTACATCCTTTCAACGCATTTGTGTCTATTATTTTATTGCTGGGGTCCCAAAAAAATATATTTTTATTTATCAGTGATTCTTTACTTGATGTAAGAGACCTAACTGTGTAATTTGTTTTAAGGAATTTTGTGAGTTGTTTTGCTAAAGAGCCGTTATAACCAGTAATTAAAACAATTTCTTTTGTCAATTAGGTAATTAGTTTTATAAACTCTTGAATGTCATATATAACATTTGCATTTTTGTTCAATTCTTTTCCTTTGGCTCTATCTTTAGATGTAATTAAAAATCTCTGAGCTTCTGGTTTTAAATTTTTTAAATACTCAATTGTATAATCAATGTTTGAAATAATAGGGTTAGAAACTGCAAAAAATAAAAGTTTTTCAATATCTACTTTTTCTACAACATGTCTAACTGATGAGAATGGGAGATTTGCTCCTAAATAAATAACATTGTAGCCATGTAGCTTTAGTAATAAATGAGAAACGAGTAAACCGATTTCATGAAATTCATTTTCTGGGAGGAACAATACCCATGTATCTGACCTAGTAACAGATTTTTGTTCATCAATTTGCCTAGCTATTTTTGTTTTAATAAGTTCTACAAGAAAATGTTCTTGTGATGGTGCTATATAATTAGTTAACCATAAAATTCCGATTTTGTTTAGCGCTTGTATAAGAACTTTTTCATAAAATTCCACAATACCAAATTTATCAATGCCATTATCATAAGTTTTTTCAAATAGTTCTTTATCAAAATTTAGTCCTGACTCTATAGTTTTAGTTATGGATAAATCGTGTTGATTGACCACGTTTTCATTTTTGAGGGCATTGACCATTGACATAATTTGGTTGATTGTCATCTTAGCAATATGAGAAATCTTGAAATTATTGTCTATTAATATCTTAGTATTCAATGCCTTAACTATCATATTATCGTCATACAACCTGAGATTTGTTTCAGTACGACTTGGAACAATAAAACCATATCTATTCTCCCATGTTCTAAGCAGGATTTTGTTGAGACCGGTTATTTTGGAAAATTGATCTATACTATAAGTCGACATTCTTAAAAATATTTACAAATATAGACTTATTTTATGAATGCATAACTAAAAAAAAAAAATATTATGCATTTTGTATAATTTTTACATCTAGTATTATGCCTTTTTTTTATACAATTTGTATATATTTGCTAGTAAATTTCTATACAAAATATTTAAATGAAAAAAGTTACTGTAATTGGTAGTGGGTTCTCAGGCCTCAGTTGTGCAGCATATTTAGCAAAAAACGGATGTGATGTTACAGTATTAGAAAAAAATGATAAATGTGGCGGTAGAGCGAGACAATTTACTCATAATGGCTTTAAGTTTGATATGGGGCCTAGTTGGTTTTGGATGAAGGATGTTTTTGACAAATTTTTTAATGATTTTAATAAAAAATCAACTGATTTTTTCGATACTATAAAATTAGATCCAGGTTTTCAAATTATTTTTAAGGACAATCTTCTAAAGTTACCATCAAAGTGGGAAGACATATTAGATCTTTTTGAATCATATGAAAAGGGTAGTTCAGTAAAATTAAAAAAATTCATGATTGAAGCCGAGGCTAAGTATGATATTGGTATTAATACGCTAGTGCAAAAGCCAGGACTATCAATTTTTGAACTATTAGATTTTAAAGTTATAAATAATCTTTCCAAGCTAAAGCTTTTTACATCTTACAGAAGTTTAGTACATAAAAGTTTTAAAAACAAATATTTAAGATCACTGCTTGAATTTCCAGTTTTATTTTTGGGAACTGCTCCCAAAGATACTCCCTCCATTTATAGTTTAATGGCATATTCAGGAATTAAAGAAGGAACATTCTACACTATGGGAGGATTTGTATCAGTTATTAACGCAATGAAATCTATTTGTGATGATTTAGGCGTAAAATTTAAATTTAATTTTGATGTTGAAAATGTTGAGATAAAAGACTCTAAAATTGAGTCTATTGGCTCTAGCAATAGTCAAGTAAGTGCCGAAACTGTAATTTGTAGTGCTGACTACAATTTTTTTGAACAAAAAATATTACCAAAAAAATATCAGTCTTATACTAATCGTTATTGGCAAAGTAGAACAATGTCTCCCTCTAGTTTGCTTTTCTATTTAGGAGTTTCTCAGAAAATTAAAAATTTAGAACATCACAATCTTTTTTTTGATGAGGACATTGAAGAACATATTGACGATATCTACAAGAAACCAATATGGCCCAAAAAACCACTTTTCTATGTTTGTTGTCCATCAAAAACAGATAATGAAGTTGCTCCAAAAGACAAAGAAAATGTCTTTATTTTGATACCAATTGCCCCTGGAATTGAGGATTCGGGTGTATTAAGAAAAAAATATTATAATATAGTATTAGATAGATTAAGTAAATATTGCCAAATTGATTTTAAGCGAATCATTGAGTACGAGAGGAGTTATTGTATTAATGATTTTATATCTGATTACAATGCATTCAAAGGAAATGCATACGGACTTGCTAATACTTTATCACAAACTGCTAATCTCAAACCAAAAATTAAAAGCAAAAAATTAAAGAATTTGTTTTACACTGGCCAGCTGACAGTTCCTGGTCCTGGAGTACCACCTTCATTGATTTCAGGTAAAGTTGTTGCTAATTACATTTTAAACAAAGAATTATGTTAAGAATATTTAATCAAATTTCAAAATCAACATCTGAGCTTACTACAAAATCATACAGCACAAGTTTCAGTTTTGGTATAAAAGCTTTAAGTAAAAGTATACAACAGCCGATATATAATATTTATGGTTTTGTAAGATTTGCTGATGAAATTGTTGATACATTTCATGATTTCAATAAACAAGAGTTATTAAAAAAGTTTAAAAAAGACACATTTTTTTCAATAGACAGCGGAATAAGCTTAAATCCAATACTAAATAGTTTTCAAGCTGTAGTTAATGAATATAAGATTGATCATAAGCTCATAAATTTATTTTTCAACAGTATGTTTATGGACTTAAATTCAAGTATTCATGATGATGATTCCTATAAAAAATATATACTTGGATCAGCTGAGGTTGTAGGATTAATGTGTCTAAAGGTTTTTGTGGATGGTGACGAGAAAAAATACAATCAACTTAAACCACATGCTATGAGTTTAGGTTCAGCTTTTCAAAAAGTTAACTTTTTAAGAGATATTAATGATGACTTTGTTAAACTTGGAAGAACTTATTTTCCAGGTGTTGATATGAATAATTTTACTGAATTTGATAAAATGGTAATAGAGGATGATATAATCAAAGACTTTGAAAATGCTTTAGTTGGTATCAAACAACTCCCATCAAGTTCAAAAGGAGGTGTATATTTAGCATACATTTACTATTACAAACTTTTTAAAAAAATTAAAACTGTTCCTTACTACGAAATATTTAATAAAAGAATAAGGGTTCAAAACTCAAATAAAATTCTTTTAATGTTTCAATCAGTATTTAAGAATCAATTTAATTTGATATGAAGTTTATTTTTCTATCAATTTTTTTTTTCATTTCCAATAATATCTTTTCATCTCAAATTGCTGATTTTAGAAAGTTGTATGTGCAATCAATAAACTCTTTAGAGAATGCAGTCAAGTTACAGGAATTGACTAATGATTTAATTTTTGGTGATGATGATTTTAATAAGCACTCAGAAAAGATTTTTAAAAATCCTAGTACAAGTGGTTATTTAGCATCTTCATTTTTTTTAATTGCTAAAAATTCAAAAAATATATTTTTAAAATTTAAAAATTTTGAAATCGGGAAGTTCATACTTGAAAAGCTAATCTGTAACTTCCCAAATAATTTAGAGCTAATAATTCTTAGAAATAATATTCAATCAAATTGTCCGAAAGCTTTAAATTATTATGGTAGCTTAGCAGAGGATATTTTTTTCATAGAAAAAAATATTAATCTTTTTGATAATTTAAAAATGCTAACCAATGTTCGGTAAGATGATTGTACTTGCTGATTATATATCCAAATTTTAACAAAAAAGAAGTTTTAGATTTTTAACACATGAGCATAGAAGATTTAGAAATATATATAAATAAAAGGCCTCAAAATTATACTCGTTGGTTCAAGTTGTTGATTCCAAAGATTAGTAACTTTGTAAAAAAAATATGATGATTGGTATGCTAGTAAATATTCTTATTACTGTTATTGTTTTTATTTTTATGGAATTTTTTTCATGGTTTGCTCATAAATATATTATGCATGGTTTTTTATGGTCGTTACATAAGGATCATCACCAAGTCAATCATGACCATAAGTTTCAAAAAAATGATTATTTCTTTTTAATTTTTGCTATTCCTTCAATCATTCTTTTTGTATTAGGTTCCAAAGATTTTAATTATATGTTTTTTTCTGGGCTTGGTATCGCATTATATGGACTGGCGTACTTCATAATTCATGAAATAATAATACATAGAAGATTGCCCCCACCTAGTGAAACAAAAAGCAAGTATATTAAAGCAATTAGAAAGGCTCATAAAATTCATCATAAAAATAGGAATAAAGATCATTGTGTTAATTTTGGAATGTTGATTGTTCCATTTAAATATTTCAAATAATTCTTTACATGGCTGCATTTCAATTCAAAAGAGAACAAATAATTAATAGTGACATTGATACTGTTTGGGATTTTGTTTCATCACCTAAAAACTTAAAGGAAATCACACCGGATTACATGCTTTTCCAAATAACCTCAGATAATTTAGATCAAAAAATGTATCCAGGTATGATTATAACTTACAAAGTAGCCCCAGTCTTAAATATAAAAATTGATTGGATGACTGAAATAACTCATGTCAGAGATAAAAAGTTTTTTATTGATGAACAAAGAATGGGACCATATAAAATGTGGCATCATCAACATGTTTTTGAAATCAAAGATAATGGAGTGATGATGAAAGATATTATAACTTATATTCCCCCACTAGGTTTAATAGGTCAGATTGCAAATAAGATATTTATTAGAAAACAGTTGAAAAATATTTTTGATTACAGGCAAAAGGTAATGAACGAAAAATTTAATCAGTAGCGAGAGAGCTTTTATATGTTTCTAAACATCTTTCTCTAGCAAATTTATGTTCAACAATCCTTTCTATGTAATTAGAGGAATCAAAATCATCAATCCATTTTCTCACATACTCATATTTTGAATCAAACTTTGTTCGCTGAGTTTCAGGATTAAAAACTCTGAAATATGGGGCACTATCACATCCAGTTCCAGCTACCCATTGCCAATTTCCATTATTTGAGGCCAGATCATAATCTAATAATTTTTCTGCAAAATATCTTTCTCCTAATTTCCAATCAATTAGAAGATGTTTAACTAAGAAGCTTGCAGTTATCATTCGAACTCTATTATGCATGTATCCTGTAGAATTTAATTGATTCATTCCAGCATCTACAATTGGATATCCTGTTTTTCCACTACACCACATTTGATATTCATCATTATTATTCCTCCATTTTATTTTTGAATATTTTGCTTTAAATGGTTGATTAACAACATGTGGAAAGTTATATAGTATTTGACTATAAAATTCTCTCCAAATTAGCTCACTAAGGAAAATTTTATTTTTATTAAATGCGTATTTCACGCACTCTCTTATAGAAACAGATCCAAATCTTAAATGTGGGCTTAGAAAAGATGTTTTATTTTCTGATGGAAAGTCTCTGAACTTTTCATAATCTTTTATGAAATCAAAGTTTGGATTAATTACTATGATGGATGATTTTTTAAACCCAAAGTCTTCAAGATTAATTACCTTTTTTTTTATTTGATAGAGATTTTTCAGCTTTTTTTCTGAATCATAGAACTTAAGATTGTCACTATTTATTGAGCTTATCCATTTATTCTTGTAAGGTGTATATACTGTATAGGGATTTCCATCATCTTTTGATATTTCATTCTTTTCAAAAATTAAATGATCCTTATGTGATGATGTTTTTATATTGTTTTTAGTTAAGAGATCAATAATTTGTTTGTCTCTTTTAATAGCATACGGCTCATAATCTCTGTTAAAAAAAACATTTGAAATTTCATATTCAGAAATTAGTTCTTCCCAAATATCAATAGGATTACCATACTTACAAAGCACATTACTTTTGAATTTCTCTATTTTTTTATTGATATTATTAATGAGCGAACTAATGAATGTTACTCTGGGGTCATCATTTTTGAGATTTCTTAGAATTGAATCATCATATATGAATAAAAGTAACGTCTTGCCGTTACTTAAACTATTTAGTAGTCCTGTATTGTCTCTAAGCCTTAAATCTCTTCTAAACCAAAATATATTTATCTTATCCATTAAATAACAATTAATTATTTCAATTGATACTGCAGTTTAGCCAACCCTTTTCACAATTAGAACCAAATTTTTTGTAAAAATTAATAGCATCTTTATTCCAATCCAATACTTGCCAGTAAAATCCATTGTATTTTTTTGATAAATTTATAAGGTTCTTAAAAATTTCTGAACCAAAGCCTTTACCTCTGTGTTTTTCGGTAACAATTAAATCTTCCAAATATAAAACTTCTCCATTCCAACTCGAATATCTTATGTAGTACATTGCAATTCCAATGATTTCATTGTTGAACTCACCGACAATAAAATTATAGCTTGGTTTTTCTTTAAAACAATCATTTAAAAGAGAATCTTCATTTATTCTTAGCTTATGTTCTGAATTTTCATAAATAGCTAATTCTTTGATAAGTTTGTATAGAAATGCAATATCTTTTTTTTCTCCATTCCTTATTTTTAAACTTTTCATCATTTTTTATTAAGATAAATGGCACTATTATTATCGTTTTCGCTGAATTCAATTTTTCTAATATTAACTCTACTATTAGTCTCAAGTCTGATGAATTCTGATAGCTTATTGTAGATATATTCGGCGAAACCCTCTGCTCCAACATAGGGTATTACTCTCAATTGAATTATTTTATTTTCGTTCATTTTTATGAACTCTTGCAAAAAAGGATCATCCTCTGCAATTATAACTGTATGATCAAACATATACTTTATCCACTCATCTGGTCGCATTCCATCGATTTTATTTTTTGCTCTTTTCATTCCTCCAAAATCCCATACCCAGTTGTTTTCGTCTAGATCACCCTCGAAATAGACTTTAAATGATATTGCATATCCATGTAGAAAGCTGCAATGAGTATGCTTAGCTCTCCACTGCCTAAAGCAGCAAGTAAATCCGCTAAATCTCTTTGTTGAAATAAATTTTTTCATTATATATTTTTTTGATTAATAAATTATTTTGTTTTGGGTTTTTGTATTGCAAGTTGTAAATTGAATTTTCAATTTGAAGTGTAAGTACATTATCGTTACTCATAATTTTTAGTTTATTAAAATGACAACAGTCTAAGTACTCCTCGTTCTTAAATCTGAAATGTAGTGATATACCCTTTTTTCTTATTTCTATGTTTGAATAAACAATATCTGAGGACTCTGAAAATTCATCACTGAGATTATTATTTCTAATTGAAATGATTCTATACTGCTGCGAACCATAAATACCTTTTTTAATTCTTTCAATAAATGTGTATCCTTTTCCAGAGGATTCATTTAACAAACTTTGTAGTTCGATTTTTTTTATTTTTTTGTTTACTAACACTTAGTATAATTTATATATAAAAAAGTTATGCAAAATTAGTAAAAAAAAGTGGAGCTGGTGGGATTTGAACCCACGTCCAAACAAGCAATTTAAAAGGGTTCTACATGCTTATCATTACTTTAATTTCAAATTATTAAGGTTGTAATGAAAACCAAATAAATAATTCAAATCTCTAATATTCATTAAAATAGCGAGAAACTATTTTAATTATCCTAACAAATATGATGCCTCAAAGTAAATCGTTAGGAAGATTTACAAGAGACAAAAGCTAATTAATTATTAATTAAGCAGCTAAAGCGTAATTATTTTCGCCAATTAAAAAAGTTGTAATTATGTTTAACGAGAAAATTACAAGCTCGACATGCTAGCTAAAAAATTATTCTTGTTGTCAAAACCTGTCAGCCCCAAAATATAAAGATCTAATGCAAAAATAAAAAAAAAGCTGATTGTAAAAACCTTTTATATTTTTGTATAATGAAAATAGGAATAATTAGGGAGGATAAAATACCAGTTGATAAAAGAACTCCTTTAACCCCGAAGCAATGTTTATATGTTAATGAAAAATTCAGTGAATTAACTATTTATGTTCAAGAGAGTGGCCACAGGTGTTATGCAGATAGTGAATATTTAGATTTAAATATTAAAGTGCTAAAAAATCTTGACCAGTGTGATATAATTATTGGTATTAAAGAGATTGATATAAATAATATAATAAAAGGGATGTCTTATATTTTCTTTTCACACACAATTAAAAAACAAGAGTACAACAAGAAACTGCTAAAAAGTCTATTATCATCAAATAATACTTTATGTGATTATGAGGTTATGAAGAATAATGGAAAAAGATTAATAGGTTTTGGAAAATACGCAGGTATTGTGGGAGCATACAATAGTTTTCGTGCTTATGGTTTGAAAACAAAAAAATTTAAAATTGATAAAGCTTCAACTTTTAACAGTAAAGAAGAAATTTTTACAATTTTAAATAATATTCAACTTTCAAATGAAAAAATTCTTATAACTGGAGTCGGTAATGTCTCAAAAGGTATAGTTGAGGTTCTAAAAAATATGAGTATACGAAAAGTAGATTCAAATGAAATTATTACTCAAATTTATAATGAGCCAGTGTATTCACAAATTGACTGTTTAGACTATTACAAAAGAATTGATAATTCAAATAATGATATTTATGATTTTTACAATAATCCTTCAAGTTATGTTTCTACAATGAAAAAGTATTTATCATTTGTGGATATTTTAATAACAGGTCATTATCACTCAGAACTATCTCCACCAATTATCACTAAGTCTGACTTTAATTTAAAAGATTTGAAACTTAAAGTCATTGGAGATATCTCATGTGATATTGCAACAGCAATCTCTTCAACAATTAGACCTTCAACAATTCAAAATCCAATTTATGGTTATAATTATAAGACTCATGAGGAAGATGATTTTCTAAAGGAAAATACAATTGCTGTTATGGCAGTTGATAACCTACCTTGTGAATTACCAAGAGATTCTTCAAAAGACTTTGGAGATCAACTAATTAAACACTTAATACCCTTTATTGACGATAATAATCATTTTATTTTAAAAAATTCAATGATTTGTAAAAATGGAGTATTAACAGATAATTTTAGTTATCTAAAAGACTTTGTTAGTACTGCTTGAGTTTTTTTATTGTTTGAATAGGATTTTCAGATTTGAAAACAAAACTACCTGCAACTAATACGTCTGCTCCAAGATTGACTAGCTCTTTAGAATTTTGAAGATTTACACCACCGTCAATTTCAATTAAAAAAGAACAATTTTTATCATTTCTTATTTTATTTAATTCTCGTACTTTGTTAAATGTATTTTTAATAAACTTTTGACCTCCAAATCCAGGATTGACTGACATTAAGCAAACTAAGTCAATATCACCAATTATATTTTCTAAACTATTTATAGATGTGTGAGGGTTGATTGCAATTCCAGCTTTCATATCATTTTCTTTGATTTCACAAATAGTTCTATGAAGATGGTTACAAGCTTCAAAGTGAACAGTTAATATATCAGCACCAACGCTTTTAAATTTTTGTATATATCTTTCTGGATTAACAATCATTAGGTGAACATCTAGCTTTTTTATGGCCAAAGATTTGATGCTTTTAATAACAGGAAAACCAAAAGAAATGTTGGGAACAAAAACACCATCCATAACATCTATATGAAACCAATCTGCTTCGCTTTCATTTACCATTTCGCATTCCTTGCTTAAATTACCAAAGTCAGATGCAAGAATTGATGGTGCAATAAGGTGATTCACTGTTTTTTAACCTAAATAAGTTTTTAGAATTTTACTTCTTGAAGTGTGCTTTAGTCTTCTCACAGCTTTTTCTTTGATTTGTCTAACTCTCTCTCTAGTTAAATCAAATTTTTCACCAATCTCTTCGAGAGTCATTGCATGACCACCACTTAATCCAAAGTATGATGAAATAACATCAGCTTCTCTAGGGGTAAGTGTGTCTAATGCTCTACTTATTTCTTCTCTTAGTGATTCTAAAATTAGACTACTGTCAGGACTAGGACTTTCTTCAGAACCCATAACGTCATATAGGTTGCTGTCTTCTCCATCAATTAGAGGTGCGTCCATAGATACATGTCGGCCAGAGTTTTTTAGCGATTGTTTAACTTCAGCTATTGATAATTCTACAAGTTCTGCAATTTCTTCAGCAGTTGGTGGTCTTTCAAATTCTTGTTCAAGCTTTGCATAAGCCTTATTTATTTTATTGATTGATCCAATCTTGTTTAAAGGAAGCCTTACAATTCTTGACTGTTCAGCCAGTGCTTGTAAGATAGATTGTCTAATCCACCAGACAGCATAAGAAATGAATTTAAAGCCTCTTGTTTCATCAAATCTTTTAGCTGCTTTGATTAATCCAAGATTTCCTTCGTTAATCAGGTCTGGCAATGTTAATCCTTGATTTTGATACTGTTTAGCAACTGACACTACAAATCTTAAGTTTGCTTTTGTGAGTTTTTCTAAAGCTTTTTCATCACCAGCTTTAATTTTCTGAGCTAATTCAACCTCTTCTTCAGCAGTAATCAGTTCAACTCTACCAATTTCTTGTAAATATTTGTCTAATGATGCGGTTTCCCTATTTGTTACCTGTTTAGTTATTTTTAATTGTCTCATTTTAGATTTTGATGTTAGTTTGCACTGATTATACGAATACTTATAAAAAGGGTTACAAAAATTACTCTTTTTTAGTTTCTTTTTTTTCTAATAATACTTTTCTTGAAAGTTTGAGTTTACCACTTTTTTCATCAATATTAATTAGTTTAACTTCAATTTCTTGACCTTCTTTTAAATGGTCTTCTACTTTTTCGACCCTTTCCCAAGCTATTTCAGAAATATGAAGTAATCCGTCCGTATTCTTTGAAATACCAACAAATGCACCAAATGTAGTGATATTCTTGACTATTCCTTTGTAAACTTTATTAAGCTCTGGAACAAATGCAATACTTTTGATTTCAGAGATGGCAAAATCAATTTTTTCTTGATCTGTACCTAATATTTCTACAATTCCTTTTTCGTCAACCTCCTCTATTGAAATTGAAGTCTCTGTTTTTTGCTGCATTTCTTGAATTACTTTTCCTCCTGGCCCAATTATTGCACCTATTGTCGATTTTGGTACTGTTAATGTTATTATTTTTGGAGTCTGTGGCTTGAGATTTGTTCTTGGTTCTTTAATACATTTTTCAAGTTCTTCTAAAATGTGAAGCCTTCCGTTTCTGGCTTGATTGAGTGCTTTCTCAAGAATCTCGTAAGAAAGCCCTTCAATTTTAATATCCATTTGGCATGCTGTAATTCCATCTTTAGTACCAGTAACTTTAAAGTCCATATCTCCAAGATGATCCTCATCACCTAATATGTCAGAAAGTATAGCATATTTTGACTTATCTTCTTTGTCAGAAATTAATCCCATTGCAATTCCTGAGACAGGTTTTTTTATGTTTATTCCAGCATCCATCAGAGCTAAAGTTCCAGCGCAAACTGTAGCCATTGATGATGAACCATTTGATTCAAGTATGTCTGAAACAATTCTTATTGTGTAGGGAGTGTCATCTGGAACAACTTTTGCTAAAGCTCTTTGTGCCAAATTTCCATGTCCAATTTCTCTTCTACTAACACTAAATTTCATTCTAGCTTCTCCAGTTGAAAATGGAGGAAAATTGTAGTGTAAATAAAATCTTTCACTTCCTTGTTCAGTAACACCGTCAATTCTATTTACATCAGTTGCAGAACCCAACGTTACAGTTGTTAAAGACTGAGTTTCTCCTCTAGTAAAAACAGCTGAACCATGAGGAGATTTTAAGTAATCAACTTCACACCATATATCTCTGATTTCATCGCTTTTTCTTCCGTCTAATCTTATTCCTTCGTCTAGAAGTAGATTTCTGACTGCCTTTTTTTCAGAGAGGTAGTAATATTGATTAATCAATTCCTCATTTTCTTGAACGAAAGATTCATCCAAATCACTTTTAAATTCTTCTTTAATTCTTGAAAATTCAGAACTTCTTTCTTCCTTACTTAGAGATTTCTTAGCTACTTCATAAATTTTTTGATATGTTTTTTCTTCAACTTGATTTTTTAAATCATTGTCATGTTTTTCATGAGAATATTCTCTTTTATCAATTGATTTTGTTTCACTCTCTAATTCCTTTTGTACTTTACACTGAATTTTTATTGCTTCATGAGCAAATTTTATTGCATCAATCATTTCTATTTCTGAAACCTCATCCATTTCTCCTTCAACCATAGCGACACTGTCTGATGAAGCACCCACAATTAAATCTATATCACTTTTTTCAATTTGTTCAGGAGTTGGGTTAATTATAAATTCTTCATCAATTCTAATTACACGTACTTCAGAAATAGGTCCATTAAAGGGAATATCTGAAACTGATAAAGCAGCAGATGCAGCCAAGGCAGCTAAGCAATCAGGCATAACATTTTCATCGTGAGAATTAAGTGATATCATAATCTGAACTTCAGCATGATAATCATCAGGGAACATCGGTCTTAGAATCCTATCAACTAGTCTCATTATAAGAATTTCATGAGTTGAAGGTCTAGCTTCTCTTTTTAAAAATCCTCCAGGATATCTTCCATCAGCAGAAAATTTTTCTCTGTAGTCTACAGTCAAAGGAAGAAAATTAATTCCTTCTTTTGCATCTTTGTTAGAAACTACAGTTGCCAATAAATGAGTTGACCCCATTGTTAATTCTACCGAACCATGTGCTTGCTTCGCAAGTTTACCAGTTTTTAATGTTATTTCTCTCCCATCAGGTAGAGTTATAACTTTTCTTATTTCTTTAAACATATTATTGTATTTGTGGGAGAATATTACTTATCTCCTTAGTTTGAGATCTTTAATTAGTTCTCTGTATTTGATTATATTTTTTTCTCTTAGATAGTCTAATAAATTTCGTCTTTTACCAACCATTAATTGTAAGGATCTTTGTGTATTGAAATCTTTTTTGTTTAATTTAAGATGATTAGTGAGTTGATTTATTCTTTCAGTAAATAATGCTACTTGACTATATACTGAGCCAGTGTCTTTTTCATTATTACCATATTTTTTAAAAATTTTTTTTTTGTCTATTGTTTCTGACATATGATTTTATTAAGGCTGCAAATTTACTAAAATTAAATGTAAATTCAGATATGAGTACTAGTTTTTGAAAAACATTAGCAGTTTTTTGATTTTTTCTTTTAAATCTTTTCTATGAACAATAAAGTCAAGAAACCCTTTTTCAAGTAAAAATTCTGAAGTTTGAAATCCTTTTGGTAAGTCTTTTCCAATTGTTTCCTTTACAACTCTTGGGCCTGCAAAACCAATCAAAGCCTTGGGTTCTGCAATATTTACATCACCAAGCATAGAAAATGATGCAGTTGCCCCTCCAAAAGTAGGATCAGTCAGCAATGATATATATGGAATTTTATTTTCACTTAATTGGGAAAGTTTAGCTGAAGTTTTTGCCAGTTGCATTAATGATAATGCTGCTTCCATCATACGAGCTCCACCAGACTTTGAAATTATTATCAGAGGGTATTTTTTTTTAATGCAAACATCTATTAGTTTTGATATTTTTTCACCAACTACTGAACCCATTGATCCTCCAATAAATTCAAAATCCATGCATGCTAAACAAATTGAATCATTGCCAATTTTTCCAATGCCTGTTTTTACCGCATCATCTAAGCCTGTTTTTTTTGTTGCATTTTTCAGTCTTTGGGAATATGAAATCTTATCTTCAAAATTAAGAGGATCAATTGATTTTATTTCTTTAAATAATTCTGTAAATGATTTTTTTTCACAAATTATATTTATGTAATCATTTGATGATATTCTCTGATGGTGATCACAATATGAACAAACAAAATAATTTTTTTTATGATCCTCAAAAGGAATTATTTTTTTACAATTAGTGCATTTGTGCCAAAGTCCTTCAGGAGTTTCTTTTTTTTGTCTTGTAGAGGTAGTTATTCCCTCCTTAATTCTTTTAAACCAACTCATTTATTTCTGTTAACGTTGTTAAGATCAGTGAAACATTTAGTAAGTCTTTCTTTAAAAGTAATTTCTCCTTCTCTCAACCATACTCTAGGATCATAATATTTCTTGTTGGGAATATCTTCTCCTTGAGGATTACCAATTTGAGATTTTAGATAATCTTGCTTGCTGCTGAAGTAGTTTCTTGTTCCAATGGTAAAACCCCATTGAAGATCTGTGTCAATATTCATTTTTATTGCACCATATGAAATTGCTTCTCTAATTTCATCTACAGAGGACCCAGATCCACCATGAAAAACAAAATCTATTGGCATTGAATTTTTTGTAGAAAATTTTTCATGTACAAATTTTTGAGAATTAAAGAGAATTTTTGGTGTTAGCTTAACATTACCAGGTTTGTATACACCATGTACATTTCCAAATGCTGCAGCAATTGTGAACTTATCACTAACTTTTATTAATTTTTCATATGCATATGCGACTTCTTCAGGCTGAGTATACAATTTATTGCTTTCAATGTCAGTGTTGTCGACTCCATCTTCTTCTCCTCCAGTAATTCCTAATTCCATTTCTAATGTCATATCAATTTTTGATAAAACTTTTAAATATTCAACGCATGTATTGATATTTTCTTCAATAGGCTCATCAGATAAATCTATCATGTGAGATGAGTATAAAGGCTTACCATGCAAATTGAACCATTTTTGACTTTCAGAAATTAAACCGTCAATCCATGGCAAGTTTTTTCTGCTGCAGTGGTCTGTATGAAGAATTACTGTGGCTCCGTAGCTTTCGGCAAGTTGATGAACATGCATCGCTCCTGAAATTCCTCCTAATATTGTAGCCTTGTGGTTATTGTTACTGAGACCTTTTCCACTAAAAAAATGACAGCCACCGTTTGAAAATTGGATAATGACAGGTGAGTTTAGTTCAGCTGCTGTTTCTAGCACAGCATTAACAGTACTTGAGCTTGTTACATTTACGGCAGGTAGCGCGTATTTATTAATTTTAGCATCCTCAAATATTTCTTGAACTAATCTGCCAGATGCGACTCCATGTTTAAATTTTGACATTTTATTCACAAAAATATTAAGATTGATAATATATCATACAGATTTTTTAAATAATTTTAAGTAATGGAAACTGAAAAAAAAATAATCACTAAAAAGTATATAAAATTTATCAAATCACTAAGATTGAAGAAAAATAGGTATTTACATCAGAAGTTTACTGTTGAAGGAGAAAAGAACATAGATGCTCTTTTACGTTCTAATTTTAAAGTTGATAAAATCATAATCAGTAATAAGATAATTCAGAAAAAAATAAATAAAGAAATAGAGATACTTAATGCTAGTGGTTCTGAAATGAAACAAATTTCAAATTTTAAAACACCAAGTAATATTTTTGCTGTTGTTAACATGAAGGAAAAAATTATTTATGAGAAACAGAAAAAAATATTGGTTCTTGATAATATATCAGATCCAGGAAATCTAGGTAATATTATCCGCTCCTCTCATTGGTTTAATATTAAGTTAATTGTTTTATCAGAAAACTGTGTTGATATCTATAATGAAAAAGTTATTCAATCTAGTATGGGATCTATTTTTTGTGTTGATTTTATATATAGTGATATATCTGAGTTCTTGAAAAAATGTGTTGATATTCCTAAAATCTCTACAACATTATCTGGAAATGAATTTGATGGAAATATTAGTTTTGAATCATTTGCTTTAATTTTAGGAAGCGAATCTCATGGAATACGCAAAGAAATACTTGAAATCTCTGATTACAATTATAAGTTATCAAGTAACTCTCAAAATATAGACTCTTTAAATGTAGCTTCTGCGGCAGCTATATTTATGTATAAATTAAATACTTAGCTCCACCTTAGTCCTGTCCAACCACAATAACGACATTTATATCTTTTTAGATCGAAAATATTAAATGTTATAATTATTAACAATATGTCACTTTTTCTTTTTTGGATTCTAGTAAGAGGACTAATTTTATTTTTGTGTTCTAGACATTCTGGACAACAATTATTACAGTTTCTGTTTGATATTTTTTTTCCAACTTTAAAGTTTTTAAATAAGTAAAGTATAAATATATAACTTATTATTATTATCAGAACTTTTAAATATATATCCATATTATAAAAATAGTTTTTTTATTCGAAAGTTATACTAATGATCCAATTTTTGCTTTTTAAGTTTCTCAAATGTTTTGTGAATAAAATATTTTTGTTTGATAGCAAATCTAAAATTCCTGTTGCTAATTTTATTTGAGGTGAAAATTTGAAGTATGGCAGATAAAAATCAAAACCAAAACCGAACTCAGCTAATAAATCATTTTTTTTGAGTTTTACAATTTCTAAATTATCATTAGTAACTTCTTTTTGTGATGCTATATCAAGACTATATTTAATTCCTGATAATGTAAAAACTCTAAAATTATTGTATCTCTCAGATTTATACTTAAGAATAATTGGGAAATCAATAAGAGTTGATTCAATAATTTTTTTTGTAGTAATTTCGTCCCGAAATGTATATTCTAAATGTCTCTCTCCAAAAACAAGTGATGGTGTAAATCTTAAGTCAGTATATCTCCCAATTCTCAAGTTAGATACAATGCCAAGATTAAAGCCAAGCTGATTTTTTGATTGAATGACTTGAACAGTGTCATCACTTAAAAAAGAAAAATGTTTTTTGTCGTTAAAGTCTAATGAGTTTACTCCTAATGAAAAACCAAAATGTAGTTTTTTAAAGTCATATCTCGGTAAGTTCTGAGGTTTTTTAAATCTTTGACTTAAACAATCATTGGAGTATATTGTAAAAAAAAACAATAATAAAAAATGGGACAAATGTCTGTTCATGAGAATAAAACAGAAATAATTAGGATTTATTGTAATGTGAAACTGCTTCTTTGTATAGTTTTTCCTTTTCTAATTTTACAACACCAGAATATTCACATACAATACCACCTGCTAAATTGGAAAGAAAACCTAAAAGTTCAATAGGAGTATTTTGACTCATGCAAAGTGCAGCAACTGAAATTACAGTATCTCCAGCTCCTGAAACATCTACTATTTTTCTATCGACATTTTTAAAATGCGATGAAGAACTTTCAGTTTTAATTTGCATTCCATTTTCTGACATTGTTAGCATAATAATATCACAGTTTAAACTTTCTTGTAACTTTTTAGTTGCAAAAGTCACATCATCATTTCTCTCAGGATTAATTTTTATTCCCCCTCCGTTTCTTATTTCTGATAGATTTGGCTTAATTAATGTACAGTTCTTGAAAGAATAGAAATTTTTGATTTTTGGATCACACAGAGTAGGAATATTTTTTTTATTAGCATATGATATTACTTCTTCGATAACATTTTTTGTTAGATTACCCTTATTGTAATCCTGTAAGATAATTGCATCAATGTCATTCATTTGATTTTTTATTAAAGAAATGAATTTTTTCTCGTCATTAATGTCCTCAATAAATTCATCATCAATTCTGATGTGGTGCTTATTGTAATTTCTAGAAAAATATTTTTCAGAAATAATTCTTTTTTTCTCTGTTGTAATTCTATTTTTTTCAGAAATGATTCCATCAGTGTTAATGTTTTCTTTTTCTAGCAATTCTTTGAATATTTTTGATTTATAATCATCACCAACAACGCTACAAAGTTTTACTTTAGCTCCAAGTGATTTTAGGTTCAAAGCTACGTTGGCAGCTCCTCCAATTCTTGATTCTTTTTTTGTCACATTAAGCAGAGGTACTGGAGCTTCAGGAGACATTCTATCAATTTTACCCCAAACGTATGAGTCAATCATCGAATCTCCAACAACAAGAATGGTTGATTTGTTAAATGAATTAAAAAGTGAATCAATTATTAAGCTCATTTTAACTTTTCTAACGATTTTTTTATTCTTTGTGTAGCTTCAGTTATATTTTTAGTTGAAGTTGCGTAAGATATTCTGATACACTCATTTGTACCAAATGCAGCTCCAGCAACAGTCGCGACATGAGCATCATTCAGTAAATACATGCTCAAATTATTGGAGTTCTTTATTACACTATTATTTTCATCTTTCTTATCAAAAAAATAAGAAATATCAGGGAAAACATAAAATGCTCCGTCTGGAACATTGCATTTAATTCCTTCAATCTGTGAAAGTTGATTAACTATCAAATCTCTTCTTTTTTTGAATTCAATTTTCATATAATTAGTTGAGTCTTCAGGTTTTGATAATACTGCTGCCTGAGTGGCTTTTTGGGCTATTGAGCATGTAGCAGAAGTAATTTGGCCTTGAATTTTATTGCAAGCGCTTGCAATAAATTCAGGTGCGCCAATGTAGCCAACGCGCCAACCAGTCATAGCAAAGCCTTTTGAAACTCCATTTACGGTTATTGTTCTATCTTTCATACTGTCAATTAATCCAAAGCTGTAGTGTTCATTAGTGAAGTTTATGTGCTCATATATTTCGTCAGATATAACAAATAAATTGTCATATTTTTTTAACATATCTGCCATTAATACAAGTTCTTTCTTAGAGTATACTGAACCACTAGGATTACAGGGAGAGCTAAATATTAAAAGTTTAGTCTTGTTTGATATTTTCTTCTCAATTTCTTCAACTGAAGATTTAAAATTATTTTCGATTTTTGATTCTACAATAATTGGTTTTGCTCCACATAATTTAACTATCTCAAAATAGCTAACCCAATAGGGAGCTAGCAAAATCACTTCATCTCCCTTATCTAATAAACTAAGACAAACATTTGCAATAGATTGTTTGGCACCAGTTGAAACTACAATTTGATTTTCATTAAATTCAAGATTATTATCTCTGTAAAATTTTTTACAAATACTTTTTCTAAGCTCAAGAATTCCTGGTACTGGAGTGTAGTGTGAGAAATTGTCATTAATTGCTTGAACTGCACTGTTTTTTATAAAATCAGGAGTATTAAAGTCTGGTTCACCTAAACTTAGAGAAATCACATCTTTTCCTTGCTGTTTAAGTTCTCTGCTCAGTCTTGACATTGCTAATGTTGCAGATTCAGAAAGATTATTGATTCTTTTCGAAAGTTTATTCATCTTGCAAATTTATAAATTTCTTTATCTTAAAATGAACTGATATATTCTAAAATCTTGTGAATTTGAGGATTGACTTTAAAAATGTTGAGAAACTTTAAGTAATTATTGTTTAAAAGTAATTTCTCATAGTTTTTATTACCAAAATTTATCTTTAATTCAAATTCAAGCCAATAAATCATTTGATCTTTCCTATTAGACAAGATTTTGTTTTTGTTGATTTGAAAAAAATCTAAAATACTGTCATAAATAGCGTCTATTCCAGTGCCTTCAGTAGATGAAGTAGCAACTATTGTAGTATTTCTTTCATAAATATTTAAAATATTTTTTAGGGTGTTTTTTTTGTTAGTAATTTCATTTTTATCTAAGATATCAGATTTATTTATTGCTATAATATCAGCAATTTCCATGATCCCTTTTTTCATTGCTTGTATTTCATCTCCTGTGTTAGTTATGTCTAAATATATTAGCAAATCTGTTATTTTACATATATTGTATTCAAGTTGTCCCGAACCAACCGTTTCAATTAAGATGACATCAAACTCTGCTAATTCACATAAATTTATGCTGCATAATGTTTCAAAATCAATTGCAGAGTTTTTGTTTTTTGATGGTGAAGGTCTAACAAAAGCATTTTTGTTATTGTTTAATAAATGCATTCTCATTTTATCCCCAAGAATACTTCCTTTACTTGTGGCGGAAGATGGATCTACTGCAATTACAGCAACTCGATGTTTTTTTTTAAGAAAGTAATATCCTATCTGATTGATAAAAGTACTTTTACCAACACCTGGAGGACCAGTAACTCCAATTCTCATTGTATTATTTACTGATTTTAAATAGTTAAGTAATTCAATTTTGTATTTTAAATCTGATTTTTTTTCACTCTCAATTAATGTAATTCCTTTTGCAAGTGAAACTTTATCTTTTTTTTTGATTTTATCAACTAAATTTTTCATTTATGTGCAATAAATGATATCTCAATATTTGCATTTGCCGGTAATCCCCTTACCTCAACAGTTTCTCTAGCAGGAAACCTATTTTTAAAATAACTTTTGTAAACTTCATTCACTATTTCGTAGCAGTTCATGTCAACAATGAAAATTGTTGTCTTTACTATGTTTTCAAAATCTAGGTTTTCGCTAATTAATATTTCTTTGATATTTTTCATAATTTGATGTGTCTCATCATAAATATTTGTATCGATTAAATCATTAGTTTCTGGACATATCGCTATTTGACCTGAACTATATAGAGTATGGTTTCTATAAATATATTGTGAGTATGGGCCTAAAGGTTTTATTTTTTTTTTCATAATTATTCAAATAAAAGACTACCAATTCTAAGCATATTTGAACCACTTTTGATTGCAATTTTATAATCATTACTCATGCCCATAGAAAGATAGTTAAGATTGTATTTACTTTTAAAAATATTAAAAAAATGATTTAACTCATCAAATTCTGAGCTTACTAATTTAAAATCATCAGTATTTGTACTCATTCCCATTAAACCAATTATGTTTATGTTTTCTAGTTTTTCACAATGTAAAAGAAAGTTCTCTAACATTTCAAATATGATTCCAGATTTAGTTTCTTCTTTGGCTATTTTGACCTGAACAAGACAGTTTATTGTAATATTTTTGTAAGAGGCTCTCTTGTCTAATTGATCAGCTAGCTTAATAGAATCTAACGAATGAATTAAATAAACTTTATCAAATATTTTTTTTACTTTCTTGGTCTGTAAATTGCCAATAAAATGCCAATTAATATCAGCTGGTAATAATTCTTTTTTTGTAATTAACTCGTCAACTCTATTTTCACCAAAATCTCTGTGACCATTTTTGTAATAAAATAAAATTTCTTCAGTGGATCGTTTTTTTGAAACAATGACAACAGTTCCAAAAAATTGAGATTTAATTTTTTTTAATTTTTTAAGATTAAGATTTGAAGTCATAAATAGTAATTCCTGAACGAATTTTTGGCTCAATATAGGTACTTTTAGGTGGCAATATTAAATTGTTATCAGCTATTTGCATTAATTGTTTTGAATCTATTGTTTTTGTAAAAATCAATAATGAGTTTTTGTTCAAAGTATTTTGTTTTAAAAATAATTCGATTTTCGAACTTTCTATGTATTTAATTTTTTCTGTTTGTTTAGTGTCTCTGATTTTTAAGATTTGATTAAATATATGATAATCAATTACCTGTGTGTCTGTAATATGAGCATTTTTAACATATTCTTTTTTTAATTGCAAATCATAATATGTATTATTAAAGAAAATAGTTATAAAATCAGACTTAGATTTGATACTGTGAACTTTTGACTTTCTATACATATCTTTCAACTCAAACTTTTTTTTAATTTCTTCTAAAAAATCAATACTATCATATTCAATGTTATTTATGTATCTTATAAAGTTTCCACAAAATATATTTTTATCAGAAACTAAAAATGATAGAAAAAAAGTTTCTTTTTTTAGTTTTTTTGAAATTAAATTAGAAGAAGAAACTCTGTGATGACCATCTGCAATATAAAATTCATTTATTTGATTATAATTAAAAATAATCTCATCAATTAGTGATTTTTCAGAAATTTTCCAAAGTTTGTGGTTTATTCGATCTGTAGTTGTAAAATTATATGTATGATTTTTCTTTTTATACAGTTTAATAATTTTGTTAATTTCTGAATTTTCTTTGTGGAAAATGAGTACTGGTTCAGCATTAATTTGAGTTTCTAGTAGATATCTTTGGAAAATTTTCTCTCTTTTTGTTATGGTATTTTCATGTTTTTTTAAGATTCCATTTTTTAAGTTAGAAGTTGAGAATAAAGAAATAATACCGATTGATTTTTCCTCCTCTCTAGAAATTTGATATAAATAAAAAGATTCATCTTTATCTTTAATCAAAATCTGATCATCAATAAATTTTTCAAACCGTCTTCTAATTTCAGAAAAATTATTGTAGTTATTTGATTTTGAAATTATGTTTAAAAATGAAAATGGATTGTTAGATATTTTGTCTTGAAATGTTCTCTTGTCATATGATTGGTAATTTCTTGTAACAAATAATCCAACCTTGTCTTCCGCTGCTCTAAAAGCTTTGAATGGTAGAATCTTATCCATTAAATTTATAAAAGCTTTTTATTTCTTTCACAATTTCATCACCGATTCTTTCTTGAGCCTCCAAAGTTGACCCTCCAATATGTGGAGATAAAGAAATTTTATCATGCATTAATAATTGTATGTTCGGTGTGGGTTCATTTTCATATACATCAAGCGCCGCGAATGAAACTTTTTTATTATTTAAAAATTTTATCAATTCACTTTCATCAATTAAACCCCCTCTAGAAGTATTAATAATCCCAACTCCTTTTTTCATTATATCAAACTCATCTTTTCCTATAAATGGTTTATCGTTGATTTTTGGTATGTGAAGTGTTATAAAATCAGATTTTTTCAAAACATCATTTAGAGATGATGTTTTTAAATCAAAAAAGATATTCTGATTTTTTATATGATCCAAGTGAATTTTTAATTTTTCAATTTTTTTATCAAATGAAATAATATTCATTCCTAATGAAAAAGCTCTTTTTGCAACTTCTTGACCAATCCTTCCCAATCCAATTATACCTAATGTCTTGAACATAACTTCACTGCACTTAGAACTATTACTTTTAATCTCTTTAAATTTTGTGTCACCGTTTAGTGGCATACTTCTGTTCGTGATATGTAGGTTTCTATTTGCTGAAAGTAGATGTGAAATTACAAGTTCTGCAACAGAAATTGAAGATGCGTTAGGTGTGTTGAAAACCCTTACATTATTCTTTTTAGCTGATATAAGATCTATATTGTCTAATCCAACTCCGGCTCTTCCAATCAACTTAATACTTTTACAATTATTTAAAATCTCAGAATTTATAATTGTTGCACTTCTAACCAAAATTATTTCTATGAGATTCTTGTTTATATATCTGATTAACTCACTTTGATCTACTTTTGTGTCAAATATTTTAAAATTTAAATCAATTAACTCTTTTTTAGAGTTTTGAGAAATTCCATCGTTAGCTAAAACTATCATCCAATATCTTTTTCTAATTTAACCATACAATTTACTAGAACATTGACACTTTCAATTGGAAGTGCGTTGTAGAGAGAGGCTCTATATCCGCCAACTGACCGATGTCCATTAATTCCACTGATTTTATTTTCAGTACAAATTTTTTCAAATAAATTTTTGTGCTTTTGATCTTTGAGTTTGAAAGTTATGTTCATCTTAGATTGATCCTCTTTAGTTATGAGTGTTTCAAATAATGAATTTTTATTGATTTCTTCATAAAGAATTTTTGATTTCTTATTATTATTTTTTTCAATGTAATCTAATCCACCTTTGGATTTTAGCCATCTTAAATTTAGCATTGATACGTAAACAGAAAAAACAGGAGGGGTATTAAACATGCTTTTTTTATCGATATGAGTTCTGTAATCTAGCATACTAGCAATATCTCTTTCACTTTTACCCAAAATTTCATCTTTTACTATTACTAGAGTTGCACCAGCTGGACCAAGATTTTTTTGTGCTCCTGCGTATATTAGACCAAATTCGTTGACATTTATTTTTCTGCTGAAAATATCGGAGCTCATATCACATACCACAGGGATATTACATTTAGGGAAAGTTTTTATTTGAGAACCATAGATTGTATTGTTTGATGTGCAATGAAAGTAATCATGAGTATCAGAAATTATAAAATCTTTTGGGATATAGTTGAAATTTTTATCAGATGAGTCTCCAACGATTTCAATATCACCAAACTTTTTAGCTTCAAAAATGGCTTTTTTGGACCATGCACCGGTATTTAAATATGCAGCTGATCCATTATTTTTTTTTAATAGATTTAAGGCAACCATACAAAACTGCAAGCTAGCACCACCTTGCAAGAAAATTATTGAATAGTTAGATGGTACTTTAAGGATATCTCTTACAAGTGAAATGCTTTCAGACATGACATCTGTAAAAGCATTACTTCTATGAGAAATTTCTAAAATGGATAGCTCATTGTCAAACTCTAATACTTTTTTAGAGGCATTGGTTATTACAGATTGAGGTAAAATACTAGGGCCAGCGCTAAAATTATGTGTTTTCATTTTACTCTTTCAATATATGTTTTCTTTACTGTGTCTATTTTTATTTTGTCACCAACATTAATAAAGAGAGGAACCTGAATTTCAGCTCCTGTTTCAGTTTTTGCAGGCTTAAATGTATTTGTAGCAGTATTTCCTTTTATACCTGGTTCTGTCTCAGAAATTTCCAAAATTAAGTGAGGTGGAAGTGATGCTGATAAGGGTTTTCCCTCATCAGCATGAAACAAAACCTCAACATTTTCTCCTTCTTTTAAAAATTCACTATTTTGAATGTTTGATCTCTGAATAGATATTTGTTCAAAATCATCATTGTTCATTAACACACAATCATCACCGTCATTATATAAAAATTGATATTTTCTGTTCTCAATTCTTATGATCTCTATTTTTACTCCTGCAGTAAAGGTATTCTCAAGTAGTCTTCCAGTGTTTAAATTTCTAATTTTTGTTCTTACAAATGCAGGTCCTTTCCCAGGCTTAACGTGTTGAAATGATTCAATTTTCCAGGGCTCGTTGTTATGTCTTATACAAAGACCATTTCTAAAATCTGAAGTATTTGCCATTTTAAATTGGTTTATATCCTCTCATAATTCCTCTAATTGATTTCTGAACAAAGGTTATAATTTCATCTCTTTCATCAGAGATGGGCATGTCAGTTTCAATTATTAGTATTGAGTTAGTGTTATTACTATTTTTTTGATAAAGAATTCTGTAAATGTCCTGAATTTCATTTATTTTTTCTTTTGTAAATCCTCTTCTTCTTAGCCCAATGGAGTTTATTCCTACATAAGATAGGGGGCTCCTTCCAGCTTTAACATAATGAGGAACATCTTTTCTAACTAATGAACCTCCAGAAATCATGCAATGTTTGCCAATTTTTACAAATTGATGAACTGCCGTAAGCCCGCCAAGAATTGTATATTCTCCTATTTTTACTTCTCCTGCAATTTGAACACTATTTGAAAGTATGCAGTTATTTGATATTATACAATCGTGAGCTATATGTGAATAAGCCATGACAAGTACATTTTCTCCAACGAAAGTTTTTCCTTTTGATTGTGTTCCTCTGTTAATAGTAACACATTCTCTGATTGTAGAATTATTGCCAATGTAAGTATATGTTTGTTCACCATTATATTTTAAGTCTTGAGGTGGAGCTGAGATTACTGCTCCAGGATATATTTTACAATTTTTTCCAATTATTGCTCCTTCCATAATAGTGACATTAGAGCCAACCCATGTACCACTTCCGATTTCTACATTTTTTTCAATTGTAACAAATGGATCAATTACTACATTTTCTGCAATTTTGGAGTTTGGGTGAACATAGGAAAGAGGTTGTATCATTTATTTTCTTAAAATTTGGGCTAAAAGATCAGCTTCAACAACTATTTTCTCGTTTACATAACCTTTGCCGTGCATATGACAAAGACCTCTTCTTATAGGAGAAATAAGTTTTAAATGAAAAATAATTTTTTCATTGGGAACAACTTTCTTTTTAAACTTAGCATTGTCAATTTTTAAGAAATATGTTAAGTAATCTTTAGGGTTGTCTACGGTACTCAAAATTAAAACTCCACCAGCTTGTGCCATAGTTTCAAGTTGAAGAACACCAGGCATTACAGGTGCACCTGGAAAGTGTCCTTTAAAGTAATATTCATCATCACTAACGTACTTAGTTCCAACAATATAATCTTTGCCAAGTTCATTTATTTCATCAATAAAGAGAAAAGGGTTTCTGTGCGGAAGAATATCCTTAATTTGTGCCTTACTATATATGATTTTTTGGATATATTTCATAACAAATTATTTTCATAAAGTTTTTTAATTTTTTTTGCTAACAAGATATTTTCTTTGTGAGAGGGCATATAAGCTTTAATGCTAAAGTTTAAAATCATTTCTGTTAAAGATAAATCACCAATCATGTCTAAAATTTTATGTCTTGCTGATTCATTTTTAAATCTCAGCGATTCATTGTTTAAAATATTATTGTCAGACTTTCTTAAAGTTTTTACTTTAAATTTTTTCTTCAACAGTTCTATTTTTTTCTCTTCAATTTTTTTATCTATGTAAACAACGCAGTTGTCTAAACTGCCACCATTAATTAAATTTTTTGATAGTAAAAATTCAATTTCACTTATCATACAAAATGTTCTACAGTTAGAAATTTCTTTTTCAAATTTATTAATATCATTTAGCATGGCAAAATTCTCGTATAATATTTCCTTATCATAGTTAAGCTCTGCACTTATTTTTAATTTGTTGTGTGGAACTAGTTCGTAATATGTATTCGAAAATTCACTAAAAATAGTTTTTGGTTTAGTCAAAGTAATTCTTTTTCTCTCTTTTTTTTGATTCAAAATACCAACTTTATTTATCAACCTACAATACTCTGACGAACTTCCGTCAAATATGGGAAGTTCATAATTGTCAACTTCTACTAAAATGTTACTAATTCCATAATAGTATAGTGCTGCTAGTAAGTGTTCTATTGTATAAACACTTACATTATTGTTGCTAATTTCTGTACTTCTTTCAGTTGATGATACATTCTCTAAATTCGCCTTTATTAAATTATTTTTTTTAATATCAGTTCTTTTAAAAACTATTCCATGGTCCTCTTTTGCTGGAGTAATTTTAATGTTAACTTTTTTTCCACTGTGGATACCAGTTCCGTAACATAAGATAGTCTTATTTATTGTCTTTTGATTCAATTTTTTTTTCAATATTTTCTATCTTTTTTACAATTTCTGGAAGTCTTTTAAAAAAGACATTTGATCTTTGAAATTTCTTTAAATCGTAAGCAAACAATGAACTCTGAACTATGCTATCACTAATAATGTTAGAACCTATTCCACTGTGTCCTGCAATCTTCACATTATCACCAATATTGAGATGACCAGCTATAGAAGAATTTCCACCAATCAAACATGATTTTCCAATTTTTGTAGAGCCAGCAATAGCAACATTACCTGCAATCATTGTATAGCTTCCAATTTCAACATTATGTCCAATTTGCACTAAGTTGTCAATCTTGACAAAGTCTGAGATTAGAGTTGAGTCAAATGTTGATCTATCAATGCAAGTATTTGCACCAATTTCTACATGGTTACCAGTAATTACATTTCCTATGTGTTTTACTTTTTGTATTGTATTGTCTTCAAAAGCAAATCCAAATCCATCACTTCCAATCACTGCATTACTATGTATAATATTATTCTCACCAATTAAACTATTGTCATAAATTTTGACTCCAGGATAAATTATAGAATTATCTCCAATTATAACATTTTTACCTATGTGGCAATTTGAAAAAATTTTTACGTTATCTCCGATTTTTGAGTTTGAATTAATTTTTACGAAAGAGTCAATAAAGCAGTTTTTACCTTTAACAAAATTTTCAGCAATTTTGTTGTCTTGATTAATTTCATAAGTTTCATTCTCTGACATAAACATGTCAATTATTGCGTTTGTAGCAATTGTGATATCTTTTACAAAAATGAAATTTAAATCTAAATTTTCAACTTTACTTTTTAAGCTATTACTAATTAAAAAAACAGATGCCTTACTTTGTTTCAAATCATCAAAATATTTTAAGTCTGAAAAAAACGAGATTTCATTTTCTTTTGCCGATTTTAATGAATTAATTCTGGAAATTTTTATGCAAATTTTTTTTGAAAAAACTCCATTTACTTTTTCACATATTTCATTGATGTCATACATAACTACAAAAAGTTTTATTTAACATAGCAAAGAAAGTGTTTTTTTTTGTTGGTTGACATGCTGATTTTTATTCGTTTTGATATTTCAGAAATATTTAATGTGTCTCCATTTTTTTTTAGTATCTCAATTTTTTTTTCGTGTTCATCATAAAGTTTATTAGAAATTGTGTCAGTGAAAATAAAATAACTTGAAATCTCGTTATTTACACCATATTTTTTTTTGAATTTTTTTATGTGATTTAAAATTAAACCTTTGTTAAATTTTTTATCGGAAAACTCTATTTTTAAAAGTTCTCTATTTAGAAGCATTTTTGAAAGTTTTGAAAGTACAAAATCTTTTGAGCTCAATGATTCTTTGAGTAGTTGAATTATATCACTGTCGTCAATTTGGGCAAAGATTTTTAATTTGTTTTCAGTTGAAAGTTTGATAGATAATAATTCTTTTAATTTATTATTAAGGTTGTCATTGTTTCCAGATTTTTGTAAATACTTATATCTTTTGAAAAAATTAAGTAACATCTTTTCTGCAATTACAACAGTTTTATGTAAGTATACTTGCCAATACATGAATTGTCTCGATATTAAAAATTTTTCAATTGAATATATAGCTTTTTCTTCAGCAACTAACTGATTGTCACTAATGTTTAGCATATTTATCAGTCTGTCTGACCCAATATTACCTTCTACCACTCCTGTGTAAAAACTATCCCTTTTTATGTAATCAAGTCTGTCAATATCAAGTTGAGATGATACAAGTTGATTCAAAAATCTTTTTTTGTGATTATTTGTAAATATTTTTATACATCCAGACAATTTTTTTTTAAATTTTTTGTTGAGTATTTGCATAAACATAAGAGATATTTTTTCATGACTATGATCATCTATGATAACATTTTCAAGAGCGTGAGAGAATGGACCATGACCTATGTCATGAAGCAATATTGCTAATTTCAAATCAATGGCTTCTTTCTTACTAATGAAATTACCTTTGGTGTTGAGATGAGTAATGACTTTTTGCATTAAATGTAAAGTTCCTAATGCATGTTGAAATCTAGTATGATTAGCTCCTGGGTAAACTAAGTTGACTAGTCCTAGCTGACTTATTCTTCTTAATCTTTGAAAATATGGGTGTTCTATTATCTCATGAATAATAGGTTCTTTAATACTTATTATTCCATATATTGAGTCGTTAATGATTTTATCTTTTATATTTTTATGCATTGGTAATTAAAATATAAAATTAATAATAATATGGTTTCCATTCTTTGGGTTGATGATGAAATTGATTTACTAAAACCACATATTATATATCTGAATCAAAAAGGATATAATGTGCAAAGCTCTAGAAGTGGTGATGAAGCTCTTGATTTGTTAAAGCTTGAAACTTTTGATTTAATTTTTTTGGATGAAAATATGACAGGTCTTTCTGGACTTGAAACTCTGTCTCTGATTAAAGAAAAATATCCAAGAGTACCTGTAATAATGATAACAAAAAATGAAGAGGAAAGTATTATGGACGAAGCTATTGGATCTAAAATATCGGATTACCTTATAAAGCCTGTAAATCCAAGGCAAATATTATTGGCAATCAAAAAAAATATTGAAACTAACCAGCTAGTAAGACAAAAAATGATTAGAAAATATCAATCAGAATTTAATAAACTAAGTCGTGATATTTCATCAAATCTTGATCATAATGAATGGAAAGACTTATACAAGAGAATTGTCTTTTGGGAGTTAGAAATAGGTTCTTACTCTGATGTAGAAATAAGTGACATATTAGAAATGCAAAAAGTTCAAGCAAATAATCAATTTTGTAAGTTTATTTCAAAGAATTATAAATCTTGGCTTAATAATGATAACTCTCCGCTTCTTTCAAATAAAGTGTTTCAAACAAAAGTTTTCCCTGAAATTGAAAAAAATAAAACTCTCTATTTTGTATTAATTGATAATTTGAGATATGATCAATGGAAGATGATTAGCTCACTTGTTTCAAAAGATTTTGATTTAGTAGAAGATGATATTTATTACAGTATTCTTCCTACCTCTACTCAATATTCAAGAAATTCATTATTCTCAGGTTTATTGCCTCTTGAAATTCAGAAAAAGTTTCCAGAGTTCTGGAGAAATGATTCAGATGAGGGAGGAAAAAATATGTTTGAGGAGTTATTTTTAAGAAAATTAGTAGATGAAAAATTTCATCATGATATCAAATTATCCTACAATAAGATCACTAATATTGATTTTGGTAGAAAATTCGTTAATCAAATTAATAATCTTTCAAATAATGAGTTAAATGTAATAGTTTACAATTTTGTAGACATGCTGTCTCATGCTAGAACAGATATGAAAGTAATTAAAGAACTCGCGGAAGATGATTACGCTTACAGATCATTAACACTCTCTTGGTTTGAGCATTCTCCATTGAGAGAAATATTAAGAAAAATTTCAGAGCAACGAGCAAAACTAATTATTACTACTGATCATGGAACAATTAATGTTGAGAAACCAATTAAAATTATTGGAGATAGAAATGTAAATTCTAATCTTAGATATAAACAGGGTAAAAATTTAAATTATAAAGCTAATGAAGTCTTTGAAATTTCTGACCCACATAGTTATTTTTTACCAAAACAAAATATCAGCTCTAAATTTATATTTAATACTGAAAAAAACTATTTTGTTTATCAAAATAACTACAATAATTTTGTGAATTTTTATAAGAATACATATCAACATGGTGGAATTTCTTTGGAAGAGATGCTTGTGCCTATCATCAAGTTAAATTCAAAAAAATAAAATGTCTTCTTTTACTGTAACAAACGAAAATGAATTAGATAAAGTGGCTGAGTTCATATGTAAAAATCATTTAGATAACAAATTATTTCTTTTTTATGGTGAAGTAGGTGCAGGAAAAACAACACTAATAAAGAAAATTTGTAAATATTTAAAAATTGAAGACAAAGTTACAAGTCCAACTTTTTCTATTGTAAATAAATATATTTCTGCAAATAATGGTGTAATTAGTCATTTTGATTTTTATAGATTTGAAAATATTGATGAAGTGTACAATATTGGAGTTTATGAATACATTGATAATTCAAAATTTTGTTTTTTTGAGTGGCCGGAAGTTGCTAATGAAATTTTTACAAATAAATATCTTAAAATATTCATTAAAGTAAATAATTCAAAAAGAATAATTAATATTGTATAAGAATGAAAAATATCTTAATTGACAAGTCTATTAAATTACTTCCAAAGGAGGAAATGTTAGAAGTCAAACAAAATTTTAAATCCTTAAGTGTTGGTATACCAAAAGAGTCCTCACTGCAAGAAAAAAGAGTTGCACTAACTCCTGAATCGGTTGAACTACTAGTAAACAGTGGTCATAAAGTGTATGTTGAAAAAGATGCGGGTAATTTTTCAAATTTTTACAACGAAGAATACATTAAATATGGTGCTGTAATTACTGATAAAAGAGATGAGATCTACAATTGTGATTTTGTTTTAAAAATTGAACCCCCAACAGTAAGTGAAATTAATTTTTTATCTGAAAAAAATGTTATCATTTCAGCACTTCAACTGAATATTCATAAAAAATCTTTTTTTGACTCAATAAATAAAAAAAATATCACAGCTGTGTCATTTGAATATTTGCAGGATAATGAGGGTAAAAATTCTATCGTAAGAAGTATGAGCGAAATAGCTGGTAATACTTCAGTTTTAATTGCTAGTGAATGCTTAAGTAATATTAATGGTGGAAAAGGAATATTACTTGGAGGTATTTCAGGAGTAATTTCTACAAACGTTGTTATTCTTGGTGCAGGAACTGTAGCTGAATTTGCTGCAAGATCTGCTGCAGGGCTAGGCGCTAATATTACCATTTTTGATAATTCAATAACAAAATTAAAGAGATTACAAAATAATTTAAATACAAGAGTAAATACCTCTAGTTATACTTCTAGGTCTCTTATGAAATCACTCATGAGAGCTGATGTCGTTATTGGCGCATCATCTAGTTATAATTATAAAAAAAATGGAATCTATGTTTCAAGTGATATGGTTAAAATGATGAAAAAAGGTTCAGTTATTGTTGATGTAAGTATTGATCAGGGAGGTTGCTTTGAGACTTCAAAAATTACTAATCACAAATTACCAACCTTTGAAAAATTTGGTGTAATTCACTATTGTGTTCCAAACATTCCATCTAGAGTTTCTAGAACCGCATCAATTTCAATAAGCCAAGTTTTGACTAATTTACTAATTACAATCGGAAAAAGTGGTGGAGTCACTAATTATATGAAAAATAATAAGGGATTCAGATGTGGAGTTTTTTCTTATAATGGTTTTACTACGAATAAATACATTTCTGAAAAATTTGGCTTAATTTATAAAGATTTGGGCTTGATTATGCCAAGTTTTTAGATGATAAAAAGAATAAGATTATTTGGCTTTGGTTTTATAGCTGGAATACTAATTCTTTCAATTGGTCCTGAAAATCGGCTAAAGAAAACATTTCTGAGTTATATTGACTATTTTAACATGAGTAAAAGAGTTCACTATCACATTTTAAAATCTGATATAGTTTTAGAAGATAATCTTGAAAGTAAATATGAAATTGATGAATTAATAGAAGCTATTAAGGTTTCAAAAATAAATTTTAAAAAAAGTAACACTGACTTAGAAGAATGTAAATATTATATACTAGAGACAAAGCTCAATCTACAAGACTCTGAAATAGAAATAAAATATTGTGAAAAGGATAAAAAATCTTTTGTTTCTAAAATTGAAAAATCTTTCTATTAGAAATTTCCTTTTTTAGTTGTAGTAATTCTCTGTTCATTTGGCCCTTTATTGATTTATTTTCTTCTGCTCTTCGAGTGAGATATGGTATTAAGTCTTTTACTGGCCCATACGGTAGATACTTTGCTACATTAAATTTATTCTCAGCTAAAATAGAAGTAATATTATCACTCATTCCAAATAATTGTGAAAAATAAATTCTTTTGTCGGATGCTGAGATACTATTTTGCTTAACTAAATCTATCAATAAATTAGTGCTTTTTTCATTATGTGTTGCACAGCATATGCTAACAAAATCTAGATTATTAATACAAATTTTTAATGCATTATTAAAATCTTCATCAGTTTTTTCTTTTGTTTTGTTTATTGGAGATATGTTACCATTTTTGAGTGCATTATGGTTTTCTTTTTCTAAGTAAGCTCCCCTAACAAGTTTAAATCCACATTTTATGTTTTGTTTCTTGAATTTTTCGATAGTTTTTTTTAAGTAATCTAATTTATCACTTCTGTAGAGCTGAATTGTATTAAAAATTAGTGTTTCACGTCTATTGTATTTAATCATCATATCTTCAACTAAATGATCAATGATAGGCTGAATACATGATTCTTCAGCATCTATCATTATGGGAATATTTTTCTTAAAGGCATATGAACACACTTTATCAATTTTTTTATAAAGAATTTTATATTTACTTGAGGAAATATCAATCAATTGTTGTGAGAGTTCTTTTAAAATATTTATTCTCTCAATGCCAGAAAATTTAAATACTACAAAAGGAATTTTTTTATTTTCGGATGCAAAATCAATATTTTTTATGACCTCTTCTAAACAATTATTATGCTTAGATTTTTCATTGTTATTTTCTGAAGCATAGTCAAGTATGGTAGAAATATCTTTTTTGTAAAGACTTTCAATGGTTTTATTACATTCATCCAAATTTTCACCTCCACAAAATTGGGAATAAATAGTTTTTTTGATTATAAATTTTATGGGAAGATGTAGTTTAAGAGCAAATTTTGCAAAAATTGTTAATGGATTTGAAATTTTTTCAAGACTAATTACTTTAAAAATAAAATATGATTTTAATAATTCAAAATTTGTTTTATCCTTAAGTATCCAATTATTATTTTTGTTATTACTGATCAACATTTTAATCTTTAATTTTTTGGCAAACCATTATCCCATCTCTAATTCCAACTATTAAATTTTCTACTCTTTGATCATTTTTTAATTTGGTATTGAAGTTTTTTATTGATTCAGTTTCATTATCACTAACATCTTCAGTTACTTTTCCACTCCATAATACATTGTCAGCAACTATTAAACCTCCAGCTTTTAATTTTGGTAATAGCATGTCATAATATTTAGTATAATTTAATTTGTCAGCATCTATGAAAGCTAAATCAATTTTTTCGTTGATGTTTTCAATTGCACTAGTAGCATCTTCAACAAGTAGACTGATTTTTTCTTTATATTTAGATCTATCAAAAAACTTTTTAGCTATTGATGCAAATTCTTCATTTTTTTCAATAGTGATTATCTTTCCATTTTTTTTAAGACCTTCTGCTAAACATAAGCATGAATAGCCAGTATACGTTCCAACTTCTACGATAATTTCAGGATTAACTAACTTACTAATCATTGATAGAAATCTCCCTTGAACATGTCCAGAAAGCATCCTTGGCAAAATTACCTTTGAATTAGTATACCTATTTAACTCTTTTAGTATTAACGATTCTGACTGAGAATTGTCAGAAATATATTTTTGTATGTTTTTAGGTAAAAAATCCATAAAAAAAGTCACTCAATAAGAGTGACTAAATTTAAGAGAATATTTACAAAATAAGAAAACTATAAACTTATTTTTTAGCTGTTTTTTCTTCGTTTTTTGAACTACAACATGATTCTTTTTTCTGAACGTTACTAGCAATTTTTGAACTGCTACATGATTTTTTTAGCTGATCATTTTTAGCAGTTTTTGAGCTGCAACATGATTCTTTTGATACTGTTGTTGAGCTACAATCAGATTTTTTAGCATCACAATTTGCTTCCTTGTTAGAGGCATAATTATTTTTTTTTGAAAAATTAAATCCGGATACTTCTTTAGCTTTATTATCTTTTGAACAACAACTTTTTTCAGTTTTTGACGAACATGTGGTTTCTATTGATTTATCTGACGTAGTTATTTCAGTTTTTAAATTATCATTTGATAAGATTTCATTGGCTGTAAGAGCAAAAGCAACAAAAAATGCAAGAGCAAATGCTACTAAAATTGATGTTTGTTTATTCATGATGTATATTTTTATACAAATATAAAAAATTAATATTTAGCAATTACAGAGATTTTAGCTTTAACCTTTTCATTTAGCTTAACATTAATTTTAGTACTTAAAGGAAGATATAAATCAACTCTTGAGCCAAATTTAATGAAACCAAGCTCCTCACCAGATTTAACTCGTTCATTTCTCTTTGAGTATGTGACAATTCTTCTAGCTAGAGCTCCTGCAATTTGTCTAACTAGAACACTAATTTTTGTATTTTCTATAACAACAGAACTTCTTTCATTTTTTGTTGATGACTTTGGATTCCATGCTACCAAAAATTTACCTGGATGATATTTCGTGTATACGACATTTCCGTAAATAGGATAGTGATTTGAGTGAACATTAAGTGGAGACATAAATATTGATATTAATATTTTTTTTTGTTTAAAAAACTCAGTTTCTTCAACTTCCCTAATTTGAACTATTTTGCCATCGCAAGGTGCTAAAACAACATTTTTTGAAGTTTTAATTTCTCTGTTTGGAATCCTAAAAAAATATACTATTAAAAATAAAGTTGATAATAAAAAAAAAGATAAATATAAATAGGTAAAAAATAATAGAATTATTAAACTTATGATAATGAAGTTTCTAATTATTTTATGTCCTTCTTTATGTATTTTCATACTACTAAATTTAGTATTGGAAAAGTAAAAAGGATTGAATCCATTCGGTCTAAAATACCACCATGACCAGGAATTAATTTACCAGAATCTTTTAGATTAGCTTTTCTCTTTAGGTGTGAAATATAGAAGTCTCCTGCAGTTGCTGTAATGGGTATTAAAGAAAATTTTAATATTTCTATCTTTGATGATATTTCAAATAAAAAATCTGGTGCAAAAAGATGTACCAAATATACATACATTAAAAATGCAAAAAAGCCAGAAAAAAATCCTTCCCATGATTTTTTTGGAGATATTTTGATAAACATTTTGTTTTTTCCGAACTTACTTCCCACTAAATATGCAATGGAATCAAATATCCAAATAGAAGAGAAGATGATTAGGATTTGATTCTTATTATTAAATCCAAAATTTTCAGAGAAAATCAAAGTGGAGAAAGACAGTGTGAGAACCAATATATTCAGAAATATATTTTTTTTACTACTGATTTTAATAAACTCATAAATGCAAAGTATATATAAAATTGCAAATAATGAAATTAAACTAGAATTTGACAGAGTTATACAAAAAAAAATAATTGTTACAAACAGTGAGCCAGAAGCTAATCTGATTATAAAGTTGGACATCTTTATTTTTTTACTTCTTTGTCCATTTCATTTAGTTTCTCTTCATCATAACTCTTCCATTTCCTTTCACCAAAAATATTAACTAAATCGGATTTAAATATTACCTCATTGTCAAGTAATGAATTAGCAAGCTTAATCACTTTTTGCTTGTTTTTTTTCAAAACATCTATTGCTCTTTTGTATTGAGATTCAATGATTTTTGTAACTTCTGTATCAATTACTTTTGCACGCTCCTCTGAATAAGGTTTAGTAAATCCAGCATTTTGACCACTTGAATCATAATAGCTAATATTACCAACTTTTTTGTTCATTCCATATATCGAAATCATAGCGTAAGCTTGTTTGGTGACTTTTTCTAAATCAGATAATGCACCAGTTGATATCTTTTTGAAAAAAAGCTCCTCGGCAGCTCTTCCACCTAAAGCGGCACACATTTCATCTTCAAGTTGTTGTGTTGTTGTAAGTTGTCTTTCTTCAGGCAAATACCAAGCTGCTCCAAGAGATCTTCCTCTTGGAACTATAGTTACCTTAATAAGGGGAGATGCGTATTGTAACATCCAACTTACTGTTGCATGTCCAGCCTCATGAAATGCAATTGTCTTTTTTTCCTCCGGAGATATTATTTTAGATTTTTTCTCCATTCCACCAATTATTCTGTCAACAGCATCAAGAAAGTCCTGCTTATTTATAGATTTTTTACCTTTTCTTGCAGCTATTAGAGCAGATTCATTACAAACATTAGCTATATCAGCTCCAGAAAAGCCTGGTGTTTGTCTGGCTAGAAAATTCACATCAACTTGTTTGTTAAGTTTTAGTGGTTTTAAATGTACTTTAAAAATTTCTTTTCTTCCAACTACGTCTGGTAAATCAACGTATATCTGCCTATCAAATCTTCCAGGTCTTATTAGAGCCTTGTCAAGTACATCAGATCTATTTGTTGCAGCCATGACTATAACACCTGAGTTAGTGCCAAAACCATCCATTTCAGTAAGTAACTGGTTGAGTGTATTTTCTCTTTCATCATTACTACCTGTTATTGAATTTTTTCCTCTTGCTCTTCCAATGGCATCAATTTCATCAATAAAAATTATTGATGGAGCTTTTTCCTTCGCTTGCTTAAATAAATCCCTTACCCTTGACGCACCAACTCCAACAAACATTTCAACAAAATCAGATCCTGATAAAGAAAAAAAGGGAACCTTAGCTTCACCAGCAACAGCTTTTGCTAGTAATGTTTTGCCAGTTCCAGGAGGTCCAATTAGCATAGCACCTCTAGGAATTTTTCCTCCAAGTTTAGTGTATTTTAAAGGGGCTTTTAAAAAATCAACAATCTCACTGATTTCTTCTTTGGCTTCATCTAAACCAGCTACATCTTTGAATGTAATGTTTATATTTGTTTTATCAACTAGTGTGGCTCTAGATTTTCCTATTGAAAATATTTGCCCTCCAGCTCCAGCACCACCTCCACTCATTCTTCTCATAATAAAAACCCAAATACCTATAAAAAAAACTAGAGGAAGTATCCATCCAAGTATATCTCCAAAAACATCTTTTCTAGTTTCATAATATGGAAATATTTTATCTTCTTCTTGAAAATTTACTTGAGCTTCTTTAAGCTCAGAAGTAAAATTGTCAACAGATCCTATCTCAAAAAAGAAATGAGGACCAAAATTTTTGCTATTTCCAAAAGGTTTCTTTGCTACTCTTTCAAAAAATGGCTCGTCAAGATTTTTATCTTTAATGTGTATGTACGCTTTTTCTTTGTTTACAATTACAACTTTCTCGACTTTGCTTTCAAGAAGCATTTTATTTTTAAATTCTTGCCAATTAGTTTTCTGAACAGAGTTGCCAGAAAAAAATTGTATTGCTATAAAAAATAGAAATATGGCTCCGTAAATCCAGTAGATGTTAATTTTTAACCCTTTAGGAAAATTATTTTTTTTATTGTCTTTTTTCATTTAGTTATTTTCATTGATTTCAGTAGAAATTGAATCACCCCAAAATTCTTCTAATTTATAATACTCTCGAGTTTTTTTTTGAAAAATATGCACTATCGTATCTGAGTAGTCCATCAGTATCCATTCAGAACTATTTGTTCCTTCAACTCTTAGCGGGTTTTCATTATGTTTTTTTTTAATATTTCTTCTAATTTTTTCTTCAATTGCTTTAGCATGTGTGTTAGAATTGCCAGTACATATTACAAAGAATTTACAAATTGCATTTTCAATTTTACTTAAATCTAAAAGAACAATGTCCATTCCTTTTAGTTCTTTGATAGAATCTATGATTTTATTTAAAACAGTGTTGCTTTCTAAAGTCTTAAGCATTATAATACTAATTTAGTATTTGCAAAAATACAATATTATATAGACGTGAATAAATTTTTTTTAAATAAGAAACTTCATTTTGACTCATTAAATTCAACTAATGAAACTCTTAATCAATTGTCCAAAAAGATTGAACTTCAAAATGGTTTTTATATAACTGCTGATTATCAAAAATCTGGAAAGTGTCAAAACAACGAAAAATGGGATAGTAATCCCAAAGAAAATTTGCTTATAAGTATTTTTTTAAATCTTGATTTAAATATTGAAAATTCATTTATGCTTAACCAATTAGCTTCTTTGGCTGTTTTAGATACCCTTGAGCAATTTTTAGAACAAAAAATAGAAATTAAATGGCCTAATGATGTATATGTTGAAGATAAAAAAATTTCTGGAATACTAATAAATAATATTGTTAAAGGTGGAATAATAAATTCAACTGTAATTGGTATCGGTATAAACGTTAATCAAATAAATTTTAATAAAAAATACATTGCCACTTCTTTGAAGTTATTAAACAAAAAAGACTTTGAACTAAATGAAATTGAGAAAGTGTTAATGAAGAATATTAAAAAACAATCAATGATTTTATTTGATGAGAAAGTTTCAATACTCTCAAGTAGATATAATAATCATTTGTATAGAAAGAATTTGGACTGTTTATTCATCTTGTATAAAAAAAGAATCTATGCAAAGGTAATTGAGGTTAATCAAAACGGCAAAATTAAGTTAATGTTTGGTGATGGTGAGGTAAATGAATTTTCTCAAGGCGAAGTTAAATTGCTAAGATAATTTTGAAGCAGCATTACTTATTTGATTAATGAAGCTTTTTATGGGTTTTTCTAGCATCATTTTTGTCATCAGATTTAATTCAATATCAATTTCAAAAATTAAATGGCAACTGTCATTGTCAATTTTTTCAATGGAAGATTTCATTAGAAAAGGTACAGGGCTTTCACTAGCTGAATAGCTAACAAACTTATTTGAAATTTTCTCATGAATATTTAATTTAATTTCAGGTAGATTGGCAACTTTTAGGATACAAGTCTGGTCATAAACTTCAAACTTTTCAATATTTGGAGGTAAGAAATTTTTTAAATTTTCAAACTCAGTAAGTGTGTTGAAAAGGTCTTCATCATTTTTTCTGACTAAAATTTTATCAGATTTATAGCTAGACATTATCACCCCATTTAGAAGGATTTTCAGACCATTTCTCTAAAATTGGAAGATCTTTTTTTGTTATGTAGTTACTTTTAATAGCCTCTTCTAAAAGTATTTGGTAATCACATATTGATAAATATTCACATTCAAATTTTTCAAAATTTTCTTTAGATTGTGGAAATCCATAGTTAAAAATTGAAACTACACCTTTGATGCTTAAGTTTTTACTTTTAAGTTCTTCTACAGCCTCAAGACTGCTTTTACCAGAGCTTATCAAATCTTCAATTAATATCACAGATTGCCCTTCATTGTAGTATCCTTCAATTTTATTTTGTCTACCATGACTTTTGTTTGAGGATCTCACATATATAAATGGTAGACCAAGTTCCTCAGCTACTAAAACTCCGTGAGGAATTCCTCCAGTTGCCACTCCAGCAATTAGATTTGCTCCTTTGAAATGAGTTGTAATGGCTCTAGCTAGATTTTGTCTAATAAATGTTCTAACCTCAGGAAATGATAACGTCCGTCTGTTATCACAGTATATTGGAGATTTCCAACCTGAGGCCCATGTAAAAGGATTTTCAGGTTGTAAAATAATTGCGTTTATTTGCAGGAGTGACTTTGCTAATTGTTTAGCTATTTCCTTATCAAGAATCATAATGCAAAAATATAAAGTTTTCGTTAACAATGAGCCTGTTACTATTTCTGATGAATGGGAAAGTTTTATTTCTAATTTTCAGTTAGTAGTTGCAGCAGGTGGATATGTTAAAAACAAAAAGGGAGAAATACTTTTTATTAAAAGAAATGGAATTTGGGATCTTCCCAAGGGAAAGCTTGAAAATAATGAATCTTTATTTAAATGTGCCGAAAGAGAGGTAGAGGAGGAGTGTGGAGTTAATCAGCTTACTATTAAAGAAAAAAGATGTGAAACCTACCATACATATAAGCTGAATGGAATTAATTATCTAAAGCACACACATTGGTATAATTTTGAATGTGATTTTAAGGGTTTGTTAGTACCTCAAACTTCAGAAGGTATTGAGCTGGTCAAGTGGTTTAGTCAAACAGAAATAAAGTCTCACACAAGAAATAGTTTTAAAAGTATTAAGGAGGTAGTAAATGCATAAGTTGTTACAATATGTTCTTAAGTTTAACTTTTACTGGCTAATTTATTTTTTTATGTTAAGACTAACATTTCTAGCTTTTAATTTTAGTTATGTTGGATCTGATTCTTTTCTTGAAATTTTTAAAGTATTTTATAAAGGGTTTTCATTAGACTTATCTTTCATCGCTTATTTAGTTTCTTTAAATATTCTTTTACTTTTTATAAATAGTTTTTTCACAAAACCTATTAATCAATTTCTAGAATCAGTTACTCACTACATAAATATTTTGTTCATTTTTCTTACAAGTCTAATTTCTGCTGGTGAGATAAGTCTTTATGGTGAATGGTTATCAAAAATTAATTTTACTGCACTTTTTCATTTTGAAAATCCATCAGAAGTAATTAGAACTGCAAGCAGATTACATTACTTAACCACCATCTTGTGTATTATAGTTGGTCTTTCTTTTGTTAAAATTTATGAAATCTGCTTCAGACAATATAAAATTTTCAATAATCATTCAATTTCTCTAAAAAAATCTTTGATTAATTTATTTATTTATCCTCTTTTACTTGCACTTATGTTGATAGTCATAAGGGGAGGAGTACAACCAATTCCAATAAACATGAGTGACGCTTATTTTTCTAATAGTAACACTTTAAATGATATCGCTGTAAATCAAAATTGGAATTTCTTTCAAAGCATACTAAAAAATAGAACTAATTTAAAAGGGAATCCATACAAGAAATTTAGTGTAGAAGATGTCGAATATTTTAAAGACAAATTTGAGGATACTTCAATTTCAAAATTGGAGATACTTGACAATAAAAACCCAAATATTGTTTTTATTATATTGGAAAGTTGGTCATCAGACTGTATTAAATCACTTGAGGGGCTTTCTGGCATAACACCTAATTTTGACACTTTGGTTGATAAAGGATATCTTTTCACAGATTTTTATTCTAACGGATTTACATCAGATCAAGGCATGTCATCTATTTTTTCATCTTTTCCATCTTTTCCATCAGTAAATATTATTCAGCAATCAGATAAATCAAGGCTTCTTCCAACCATAAATAAAAAACTTAGTAGTCATCAATCATCTTTTTTCTTTGGAGGACAATTGACTTATGGAAATATAAAAGGTTATTTGCTATCAAATGGATTTGACATAGTTAAAGACGAATCAAACTATAAACATTTATCTTCAGGAGGTTTAGGTGTTCATGACGAGTTTATGTTTAATCAGTTCCTAATTGAGATAAACAAACTAAATAAACCATTTTTTACAACTCTGTTTACGATTAGCTCACATTCTCCTTACGATCATCCAGGTGAAAGAAATATTTCTTTCAGCTCACGTGAAGATCCATATGTTAATTCAGTAGCTTATACTGATAAATTTCTTGGTGATTTTATGAGAAAAATTAAACTTGAAGACTACTATAAAAATACTTTGTTTATTATAGTTTCAGATCATAGTCATAATTCACCAATAAAAAGAAGAGTTGCTGAGAAGGAAAGATTTAAGATACCAATGCTTTGGTACGGTGAGCCAATCAAACCACAGTTTAGAGGTAAGAAAAATAAAAATTTAGGTTCCCATTTCGATATTGCTAAATCACTTTTGAATCAGATGGATATTGAATCTAGTGAGTTTATTTACAGTAGAGATTTATTCTCAGAAACAAAAAAAAGATTTGTTCCTTTTGTATTTCCGAAGGGATATGCAATGATTCAAAATGAGGGTTATTATGCTTTCTCAGAAACTTACAATAAAGTAATAGAATCTCCAAAGGAGGATGAAATTGCAAAAGTTTTAAAAAAAGATACAGAGTTGTTTTTTCAAATATCTTTTGATGAGTATTTAAAATTGGGAAGAAAGAGCCTGGTTCAATAAATCTCTGATTCCTTCACTTGATGGTCTGAGCGCATTTGTGCTAATTACTTTACTTTCTCTGTCAAACAACATAAATCGAGGTATTCCATTTATTGCATAATTTTTAATAAGTTCATTATCCCATCCGGAAGTATGAAGGTGTATGCCACCAAGATTCTTTTCTTCTATAATTTGCAACCATTTCTGTTTATCTTCTTTCTCGTCAACAGATACACTTAAAAATATTAAATCAACATCACTGAATTCTTCTTGAAGTCTTTGAAGGTGTGGTATTTCAGCTTTGCATGGACCACACCATGTAGCCCATATGTCGACGTACACTATTTTATCTTTTAAATCAGTTAATGATATATACTTTCCATTTTGGTTTGGATATGTAAAATCAATTGCTAGCTCACCTTTTTTAGGAAGGTCTTTCATTTGGTTATATCTTTTTGAAAGATAAGACTTGATATTTTCAATTTCCTCTTTCTCATTTTGATAGAAATCACTGTTTTTGAATCTAAATTTCAATAACTTTTGCTCAGTTGTTTCAAACATTTTACTTAAAAAAACATAAAATTCATTTTCTTCTACACTGAAATCTGTTGCTCCATTTTTTTCCATATCTAAGTATTTCCATGCAAGGAAACTACTTTCTTCACTATTATAATATGAAATTGACTCGTCAAAAAGCTTAGTGTCTATTGACAAGCCAATATTGTCACCTTTACTTATATACATCTTAGTTAGCTCTAAACCATGAAAAAAATTAAAATAATCAGAACTCTTTTTTGATGGCCAATCGAATTTATAATCAAACTTGTTTTCTTTGTCTAAAACAAATGTGAAAATTGTATCACTGTTATAGATTCTAATAGTATCATTTATTGGATTTATAATCTCACCATAAATTCGAGTAGATTTTTCTTTAGTTCCAAAGAAAAAAAATATAGCTAGTGCAAAAGATGCGAGAACAACAGTCAATATTTTATGATTTCTTTTCATGATTGTTTTTTTTCTAAATTAATGAATAATTCTCTACCTAATCTTTGAGGTATAGAGTTCTTACAAGCTTCCATTTTTTTTATGTTAAATAGATTTTTGAAGATTATCTTATATTCTTTTTTTGATCCTCCAAAGGGGGGGGGTGTCATTATTAAGTTGATCATCAAATAATAAGCCAATAATTTTTCCATTTTTGTTAAGTAAATCATTACACTTTTCGCTATACTTTTTTCTTAGTTCAGGATAAATTGCACAAAAAAAAGTTTGTTCAATGATAATGTCAAAATTTTCTTTATAATCAAAGAAATTACAATGGATTAATTGATTACTTGGAAATTTTGGGTTTCTTCTTTGAAAGTTAATTAATGGAGTTTTGGCGTAGTCTAATAAAAAGGTATTAGTAAAGCCTTTATTGAATAAAAATTCAGCTTCGTAAGAATTACCACCACCAGGAATTAAAATTTTAAGTTCTTTGTTTTTTACTTGTTTAAAATATTCTTTGATAGGTGTGCTAACATAGCCAATATCCCAACCAGTTTCTTTGTCAAGATATCTTTTGTTCCAAAATTCACTATTGAGTGTTATCATCTTATTAAATCTCTTTAAAATTAAAAATATTATTAAACTATTTTTGCTTTATGTTCTTTAAAAAGAAAGTTTTAAATGCTGTTAAAGGAAATGCTGTATACATGTGGAACATCAATCCAGATGAGCAGAAGCCTGTACCAATGAAAAATATATTTAAAAACCAAGAATACTTTCATTATCGAATTGTGAATAGAAGTATTTTAGAAAATGCAATTCATGAGTATGCAGACAAAAAATTATCAGATATATGGGGAAAAATACCATGGTGGATTGTAAAAGCTGATTTGGGTAGATTAATTTATGTTTATTTAAATGGAGGATTTTATTTTGACGTTGATTGCCTTATTAGAAAAAATTTTCATGATGAAGTAGGAGAGAGTATGGTTTTGTTTGTTGAGAAGAGGTTAAGCTCAACAGAAAAGCTAGGCCCTAGAGAGCAAAAAAGTGAGGATAGAAAATTAAGAATTGCTAATTATGCTTTTGGAACTAATCAAAAAAAACATCAATTTATTCAACAGTGTATTGATGAATGCCTTCTAAGACTTGAAACAATTTTCAAAGAGGATAAAAAAGAAATTTCAGAAATTGATGTTGTTTGGTTATGTGGGCCTGATGTAATCACTTCAGTTTATCATAATAACAATCAAAATTTTAATGATATTATTTTATTAGAAAAGGATTACATTAAACATCAGTCGTTTAGTGGATGGAGGAAATAAAAGAGGGAGTTTTAAACTCCCTCTTTCTCATTAATATTTGACTTAATTTTTTTACTGAAG
>TARA_B100001057_G_scaffold9243_1_pt1 | contig 87690 bp, 94 predicted proteins | sample TARA_B100001057 | Tara Oceans TARA_B100001057 (sample SAMEA2621839) | marine metagenome | biome: marine biome (ENVO:00000447); feature: surface water layer (ENVO:00002042); material: "saline water (ENVO:00002010), including plankton (ENVO:xxxxxxxx)" | depth 5 m | reverse complement strand
ACATATTCAGCAAGTAGCTTCGCAAAAACAAATGATTTTAAGTTACGGTTTATAGTGGAAAAAAAAACTTTAGATCCTGGCTTTGTAATTTTACTAATACTATCAATCAAATTTTTCTGATCGTCAACATGCTCTATCATTTCAAAACAAACAACATGATCATAAATCTTATCCGAAGACTCAACATAATCAGAAAAATAAGTATCATAGTATTTGATATCAATATTTTTCTCTTTTGCATGATTCTTTGCTATGAGTATTGTATTGGCTGATGCATCAATACCATCAACATTAGCTCCTTTGTAAAACAGAGCTTCTGATAGAAGGCCGCCACCACACCCAATATCAAGTATCTTCTTCTTCTGAACATCGATCTGATTTGTTATGTAATCAAGTCTTATTGGTGTAAGGTTATGCAAAAGTTTATATGGGCCTCTTTTATTCCACCATTCATGAGCATATTTATCAAAATTCTCTATCTCTTGCTTATTAGTGTTCATATTTAATTCTACTTTTCCATTTGGTTAATTCATCATATAACAAGTTTTCATTGATTGTAATAAGCTTTCCATCCTTGATTATATTTTTACCAGAAATCCAAAGATTTTGGCAACATCCAGATTTTGTTAAGATAGATTTTGCAACATCATCCTCTAATATATTTAATTTATTAACCGATACTGAGACTAGATCTGCATCTTTTCCAATTTCTATTATTCCTTTACTATTATATATATTTAATGCCTTGGCTGCATTCGCATTCATTTTACTAATAAACACATCTAACATCTTTTTTTCATCTATTTGGATATTTTTACGAAAGTAGTTTTGCTCTATCTTTTTTACTATATTCAAATCTGAATTAACTTTAATATCATCGATGTAAATACTTAAGCATAGGTCTTTGTTCATTAATTTTAGGTCTTCATTTGTAATATTAGAATTTATAATATTTATTTTTTGTTCAGTTATTCTCTTCATAAAGCTCTTAGTGTCTATACTGCAATTAACGCACGAAAATTTATCATTAATTAAGTTTAATGAATCTAGTCTATCTAAAATCTTAGCTATCTTATCTACTTTGAGATAAGTGTCATTTATTAATCTTACAGGCACCTCTAATTCATTCACAATCTTTGAAATATTAGAGAGCATTTTATCCGAAGCTATTGAGGATGCGAATATAGGAAAAAACATCCTTATGTTTGGATGCGATTTATACTTATCAAACGTAGATAGGCATTTCTTATAGGACTCATTTTCATCCCTTGACCAATTATTAGATTGATTCAATATCGGTAAGCCGAAAGCTACTTTCATACCCAGTTTATTTGTTGTTTCTAGAACTTCGTCTGGAAAAATAGAGATATCTGAAAATGAAGATACTCCGGACTTAAAAAGCTTAATTATTGATATTTTTGTGCTCAATCTTACGAATTCCTCATTAATGATTCTATTTTTGAATAGTTTAGCTATATCCATAGAAAAATTTTCAGATACTGATCTTGATAGATACTCGCAAATATAACCATGTGGATGTACTAATCCAGAATACATAATTTGTCCACGTAGTGATGAGTATGAATCTGTCTGATAGTTATGCTTCACCTCATCAGTAGGAATAATATCAATAATAATATTGCCACTTATGACTATAGAGTAATTTTCAGAAATTTTTTCGTTATTGAAATATATCCATTGTGGGCTCAGTATTTTATCCACTTTTTCCATGAGTATAATTATACGACTATTTGGTTAAATATTATTATAAATTTCACTAATATTAATAAGGGACTGTATTCTATGCATTTTTGCGATATTACATTTTTTGTCGTGTCTATAACTGCTTTGTGGTAAAATTAAATAATCAATCTATTTAGGGGCCTCTGTACCACATATGTCTGAAAATCGACAAATTCGCTTCGAGCAGGAAATGCGACAATCTTATCTTGATTACGCTATGAGCGTCATCGTTGGAAGAGCGCTACCAGATGTTAGAGATGGATTAAAGCCGGTACACAGGAGAGTTCTATACTCGATGTACGAGCTTAATAACATTTGGAATAAATCCTATAAAAAATCAGCGAGAATAGTAGGCGATGTCATTGGTAAATATCATCCTCACGGTGATTCTGCAGTATATGACACGATAGTGCGGCTAGCGCAACCATTTTCCATGAGACATCCATTAATTGACGGTCAAGGTAATTTTGGTTCAATTGATGGCGATGCCCCAGCTGCGATGAGATACACAGAAGTAAGAATGTCCAAATTATCTCAAGAGTTACTCCACGACATTGATAAAAATACTGTCACTTTTTCTCCTAATTACGATGGTTCAGAGACTGAACCCAGCGTTTTGCCAACAAGGTTACCGAATCTTTTGATTAATGGTTCTACTGGTATTGCTGTTGGAATGGCGACCAATATCCCGCCACATAATTTAACAGAAGTGATTGATGCAACTATCGCGCTAATCGATAATCCAGAATTATCAAAAAATGAAAATCTTGAGTCATTAATGAGTCAAAGTGGTCTGAAAGGACCAGATTTCCCTACCTATGGTGAAATAAAAGATGATGGTGGAATTAGGGATGCACTTCAATCTGGTAGAGGATCTTTCAAGATAAGAGCCAAGCATGAGATAGAGAAAAAAGATAATGATAAAACCTCTATCGTTTTCACAGAGCTCCCATATCAAGTTAATAAAGCAAGATTGATTGAGAATATCGCTCAGTTGGTTAGGGATAAGAAAATTAATGAAATAAGTAATCTTAGGGATGAATCTGATAAAGATGGAATGCGACTTGTTATTGAACTTAAAAGAGGTGAACAACATGAGGTGGTATTAGGATCTTTATACAAACACACAAATGCACAAATATCATATTCAGTGAATATGGTCTGTTTGGTAAATGGTGAACCAAAAACTCTTGGGTTCACTGATATTATCAATGAATTCATAAGTCACAGAAGAGAGGTAATTACAAAGAGAACTTTATTTGAATTGCATAAATCAAAAAACAAAGCTCATTTACTTGAGGGATTAGGAGTAGCGCTTATTAATGTTGATGAGATTATTGATGTCATAAAAAAAGCTAAAACTGTCCAAGAAGCAAAATCATCGCTAATGTCAAAATCATGGGGATATAAATCTATCGAGAAATATGTAGGGATTGTCGATAATGAGACAAAAGAATTTTTTAACACGGAATCCGAATACGGACTTATAAATGGGAAGTATTTATTATCACCCCAACAAGCACAAGCAATACTAGAATTGAGACTTCAAAAGCTCACAAATATGGAACAAGACAAGATTTTCTCTGATTATGAAAGTGAGATCAATGCAATTAAAACTTATATGAAAATTCTTACGAACTCTAATGAGTTAGACTCTGTTATGAAGAAAGAATTATCCGATGTGAAAGAAAATTATGGAGAACCTCGACGATCCCAAGTATCACTTGATGAGGGAGAGCTTAGAAAAGAGGACTTAATCAAAAAAGAGAAAGTGGTAGTTGTCCTTACCAAAGCTGATTATGTGAAACGTTTGCCTTCAGATGATTTCAAAAGCCAAAAAAGAGGCGGCCGCGGTATAAACGCTACTAAATTTAAAGATGGCGATGAAACCAAGCTCATTTGCCAAGCCCATACACATGACACTATCCTTTGTTTTTCAACTCTTGGCAAAGTATATGCGATAAGAGCCTTTGACATACCAGATCCAAGTAGACAAGCAAGAGGAAGACCAATTAACAATATAATCCCATTGGTATCAGATGAACTTATTAGTACGTTTGTTGTTGTAAATACTTTTGATGAAAATGGTTTTCTATTCATGTCCACAAAAATGGGAATGATAAATAAAATACCTGTAGCCCTTTTCAAGAAAATAAGATCAACTGGGCTAAAAGCGATTGTTTTAAAGCCTGGAGATGAGTTATTAGGTGCTCATTATACATCGCCAGGTCAAGAGATAATGCTAGTCGCAGACAATGGAAAAGCGATAAGGTTTAATGAATCAGATGTGAGAGAGAGATTTAGGGGGACTTTAGGCGTAAGGGGCATGAGCTTGACGAATAACAGTAGCCTTGTCTCGATACTAAAGCCACAAGAAGGTGAAATTATTACTGTGACAGAGAATGGTTATGGCAACAGAGTGTCAATTGATAATTATAATGTCCAAAAAAGAAGTGGAGTTGGCGTAATATCTATTAAAGCAAGCAAGAGAAATGGCAAAGTTGTGGGGGCTGTAAATGTTACAGATGATGATAAAATAATAATGATTACCAATAAAGGTAAAACAATTAAGATATCAGTGAGTGATATGCCCATTATAGGAAGAAACACACAAGGCGTAAGGGTTCAAGTTTTACAAGATGATGAAAAACTAGTAGCGATATCTACGGAGACAGTATTAACAGATGAGTAAAGAATTAAAAAAAATACGTAACCTGATTGATCACATTGATAAAGATCTCATTTCATTGTTGAATAAAAGAGCTAGATTGGCAGAAAATATAAAGTATGAAAAAGATAAAATTGGAGACACTGATATCTTTCGACCTGAGAGAGAAGCACAGATTTTACGCAAGCTTAACTCGTTAAATAAAGGTCCTCTATCTGAGAAGCATCTATATATTATTTTTAGAGAAATTATGTCAGCTTGCTTATCTCTAGAAAGAAAGATGAAAGTTTCATGTTTAGGACCTGAAATGTCATATAGCAACTTAGCTATGATCAGATATTTTGGATCATCTATTCAAAGGAAATTTTCAAACTCTATTCAGGATATTTTTTCTGACGTTGAAAATGATCAAATTGATTATGGAGTGGTGCCGATTGAAAATTCGTCACAAGGAAGTATTAAAGAAACATTAGATCAACTTGTCTCTTCAAAATTAGCTATATGTGGAGAAGTTAATCTTAAAATAAAACATTGCTTGTTATCACCAGTAAAGTCATTGCCTAAAATCACAACAGTATATGCTCACGATCAAGCATTTTTACAATGTAATGCCTGGTTACAGAAGAACCTTCCAAATACTACTCGCAAAAGTTTATCAAGCAATTCGGCTGCAGTGAAGAAGATAAAAAATACAAAAAATAGTGCAGCAATAGCAAGTGAATACAGTTCTTTATTCTATGGAGTGCCAGTACTTAAAAAAAATATAAATGACTATTCTGATAATACCACAAGATTTATTGTTATAGGTAAGAGAGGTGTATCAATGAGTGGGATTGATAAGACATCCATTCTTGTGACTTTAAATAATGAATCAGGCTCACTTCTTAAGCTTATCAAGCCTTTATCATTGAATAAGATAAGTATGTCTAAAATTGAATCTATTCCAACGAAAATGAATAACTGGGAATATATGTTCCTAATTGATATAGATGGACATAGCGATAATACCAAAGTGAAAAAAGTTCTCAAAGATATTCAAAAAAATAGTAATTTCTTTAAGGTTCTTGGATCATATCCAGTTAATAATTAAATGCAAAAGAAAATTTCCTCAAATAACTATAAACCTGGATTAGACATAGATTATGTCAAGAAAAAATTTAGGCTTAAAAACGTTATCAAACTTGCATCAAATGAAAATCCTGTTGGACCATCTCCAAAAGCTAGAATTATTTACAGGAAAGAGATTAATAATATCCATAGGTACCCAGATGGAAAATGTACAAAGTTAAAAGAGCAGCTTACTAAGAATATCGGAAAGAGATACATTAGATCTGAGAATATTATAATTGGTAACGGATCAAGTGAAATATTAGAACTTATTGCACGAACCTATCTTAATTCGAAATCTGAGGTAATTTTTAGCAAACATTCGTTCATTGTTTATCAATTAATCTCTAATTCTTTGAATGCAAAGATTGTAGAATCGAATTTAATTACGAGTGAAGATAATGACTTTATGGTTTCCGACCTTGATGATATGTATCGTAAAATTAGTAAAAAAACAAAGTTGATATTTATCGCCAATCCAGCTAATCCTACAGGTGCATTAATCAAGAGTAAAAAACTCGATAATTTCCTCAAAAAAATACCGAAAACAATAAAAGTCGTGATAGATGAAGCTTATTTTGAGTATGCTTGTCATCGCAATCATATAACAGCTCTAAATTACATTAATAAATATGATAATGTCTTAATAACAAGGTCATTTTCAAAAATATATGCTCTTGCAGGAGTAAGAATAGGTTATGGTTTGTCTAATCAGAACATTATTAATGAACTTAATGAAAAAAGACAACCATTTAACGTCAATCAGGTTGCCCAGTCTATGGCCATAGAATCACTTAAAGATAAAAATTTTCTGAGAAAGAGTCTAATAGATTATGAGAACAATAGATTATACCTATTTCAAGAGTTAGATAAACTTAATTTGAAATATATAAATAGTTATGCAAATTTTATCACAATAAATTTTGGCTCTAAAACAAAAAAAATATTCGAATATTTACTATCTTCTGGAATAATATTGAGGCCATTAGAAAATTATGGGATGAATGGATACTTGCGAATGACGATAGGTACAACCACTGAGTGCAAAAAATTCATAAAATATTTAAAAATGATAATTTGAGATACTATGTTCAAAAGTGTATACATATATGGATTAGGTATGATGGGCGCATCATTGGCGAAAGCGATTAAGAATTCTAAATCCTCCATTCGCGTTTATGGAACGGATCTTAATAAAAAGTCGTTATCATATGCAAGAAAAAATAATATCATTGATGATTATGATACAAATAAATTTAATCATTTATCAAATTCTGATTTGATAATTATATGTGTACCCATGTTGTCTTATAAACAGTGTGTGGGCGTAATAAAAAAATATCGGAAAAGCTCTTCTTTGATTACAGATATTGGTAGTACAAAGAAATCTTCTTGTGACATTTTTAAAAAAAATAAGACTCTTGGTAATTATTTTTGTGGGTCACATCCATTAACTGGCAAAGAAAAATCATCTGCTAAAAATTACGATAGTAAAATATTTAAAGATCAATTCGTCTTACTATGTAAAGAAAAGTCAACATTACCTAGTACCGAACTTAAAATAAAGAGATTCTGGAAGACTTTAGGCTGTAAAACTATAAATGTCTCGTCATCTAATCATGATCAAATTTTATCCATGACAAGTCATTTGCCACATCTTATATCATTTATTCTTGTTGATCTAATATCTAGAAATAAGCTCGTTGGAAATATTGACCATTTTACTGGGGGAGGATTTAGAGATCTTGCTAGACTTGCGAAGAGTGATGTAGATATGTGGGCTAATATCATTGCAACTAACAAAAATAATATTTTATCTTCTATTGATAAATTCTCAAAAAGTTTAGGAAAATTCAAAGAAAAAATTGCCACTGAAGACTTTGATAGTATTTCAAAACATATGAAAAGATTTAAGCATAAGAAATCAAAAAAAAATGCCTGAAAATCTAATTATAAATGGCTGTCCATCATTTGATTATGATGTGATTATACCTGGCGATAAGTCTATAACTCATAGAGCTATTATACTTGCATCAATGTGTAAAGAGGTAGTTACAATTTTTAACCCATTATTGTCTGATGATTGTTTGTCAACTATCTCAGTGATGCGAGATTTAGGTGTAAAAATAGACATTAATGATAAGACCTTGATTATAGAAGGGAAGGGGACCGGAAAATTTCTTTGCCCTGGAAAAAGTCTAAATGCTGGGAACTCAGGGACGCTAATACGTCTAATTTCTGGTGTACTTGCTGTACAAGATTTTGAGTCAGAGATTTCTGGCGACTCCTCATTAGTTCTTAGGCCTATGAATAGAATTAGTGACCCATTAAACAAGATTGGTAGTAAAGTCGTAACAAATAATGGAAAACCACCAATTAAATTTAAGGTGGCGAAAAATGTACAATCTTTTAATTATGAAAATATCTTAGCAAGCGCACAGGTCAAATCGTGCATGATACTTGCCGCAATGCATCTAGATGGTGATTCTAAAATCACTGAACTAACTTCAACTAGAGATCATACAGAGAGACTTCTTTCATATCTAGAATATCCGATTAAATCTACTAACCAGGTAGTGATAATATCAGGAAAGGGCGAGTTAAAATCAAAAGACATTAACATACCTGCAGATATGTCATCCGCTGCCTTTTTTATTGTGGCTTCTCTGCTGAAAGAAAATTCTAAACTTCATATGCCTAATGTCAATTTTAATAATCACAGGATTGGTATAATAAAAGTCTTGAAAAAGATGGGTGCACAAATTGAAATTGAGAATGAAAGGTCGCAGTGTAATGAGCCCATTGCAGACATCACATCTTATTCAAGTCAGTTGAGTCCTGTGAAAATAGATGGAGAGATTATTTCATCTTTAATTGATGAGCTGCCAATTCTATTTGTGGCATGCGCGTTATGTGATGGAGTATCTGAGATTAATGATATTGAAGAATTGAGATATAAAGAGTCAGATAGAATCAAAGCAATGGAAGATGGTTTGAATATTTTAGGAGTGAAAACATCTTCATCTAATAGCTCACTCAAAATATATGGTGGGTCAATAAAAGGGGGAATTGTAGACTGCCAAGGTGACCATCGTGTTGCTATGGCATTTTCAATAGCAGCTCTTGTTACAAATAAACCCATTACGATTTTAAATACAGAGAATATATCAACTTCTTTTCCCAATTTTGTGGATACATTATCAAATATTGGAGCTGAAATATATGAGTCATAAAAATATTCCTGTTATTACAATAGATGGACTCGCAAGTTCTGGGAAAACATCAATTTCTAAAAAATTATCAAAAGCACTTAACTATTATTTTCTGGATAGTGGCATCCTTTATAGATCTGTAGCTTTTATAAGTTTGAAGAAGAAATTGATCGATGAACTAAAACTACTCGAATGTATTAAGAAAGATTTAAAATTAAATCACTATAATAACAATGAATTCCAAGTATCTTTTAAAGAGCAAGATATTACGAATATGCTCTATTCAGAGGAAATAGGCACACAGGCTTCAATAATTTCTCAAGATGAGAGAATAAGAGATTATCTTATGTCTATGCAACATTCTTGTGTAAGACTACCAGGTCTTGTTGCTAACGGAAGAGATATGGGCACGAAGGTTTTCCCGCATGCAAAATTAAAGTTATTTATTACAGCAGATTTAGAAATAAGAGCTAAAAGAAGATTTGATCAACTTCTTGATTCTGGAATTGAAACTCCACTTGATGTGATAAAAAAATCTCTTGAAGAAAGGGATAAAAGTGATAGAAATAGAAAAATTTCTCCATTAATAGCCGCAAATGATGCTATTGAGCTAGACTCAAGTAATCTAAATGTCGACAGAATCCTTGATAAAATCCTTGAATTGTATAAGATATGATAGTTCAGTTTTATTGAGGAAATTAATTTAATGCAATCAGAATTTGAAGTGCTATTTAAGGATAGCGTGAAAGGTATAGATATGACTCCTGGTAGTATGGTTAATGCAGAGGTCATAGAAATAAGAAATGATTACATTGTTATTAATGCTGGCCTCAAATCAGAGGGAATAATTCCTAAAAATCAGTTTCTTAACTCAAATGGGGAATTAGAGATCAAAATTGGTGATACAGTCGAGGTAATTCTTGATGTTGTTGAAGATGGTTACGGAGAAACAATTCTATCTCGAGAGAAAGCTAAAAGGACTAAAGTTTGGTCAGAGCTTGAGGAAATCCAGAATACTCAAGCAATCATACAAGGTAAAGTCTGCGGTAAGGTCAAAGGTGGTTTTACTGTTGAGCTGATGAATGTTAAAGCTTTTCTCCCTGGGTCACTTGTAGATATTAGACCTAACAAAGAAGTGGATTACATCGAAGGAAAAACACTGGATTTCAAAATTATCAAAATGGACAAGTTAAGAAACAATATCGTGTTGTCTCGTAAAGCAGTACTTCTAGATCAAACCTCTAGCCCAGATGAAGTGGCAAATAAATATACTGAAGGAAAAGTAGTTTCTGGATTTATTAAGAACTTAACAGACTATGGAGCATTCATTGATTTAGGTGGTATTGATGGACTCCTTCACATAACCGATATATCTTGGAAGAGAATAAATCATCCAAGCGAAATATTAAAAATTGGCGACGAAATAGAGGTAAAAGTACTCAAGTATGACCCTGAAAAAAATAGAGTAAGCTTAGGGATGAAACAATTACAAGACGATCCATGGGATCGAGTTAAAGATGTTCTTGAATTGAATAATAAATATACAGGTAAAGTAACAAATATTGCTGAGTATGGGGTATTCGTGGATTTAGGAGAAAATATTGAGGGCTTGATCAGGACAGCAGAATTAAATTGGACTAATAAGAATGTAAATCCTAATAAAGTTGTTAGTCTAGGTGATGAGATTGAAGTTAAGGTCATTGAAATAGATGACGAAAAAAGACGGGTATCACTTAGTTTGAAGCAATGTTTAGAAAATCCTTGGAAAATTTTTGAGGATAATCATAGCAAAGGCGATATCATTAAAAGCCAAATTAAGTCTATTACAGATTTTGGAATATTTGTTGGTTTAGACGGAGGAATTGACGGCCTTATTCATATCACAGATATTTCTAAAACAGATGATCAAGAGGAAGCTATACGTAAGTTTAAGAAAGGCGAAGAAGTTGAATCCATAATTTTATCTGTTGATTCAGATAGAGAGAGAGTATCTTTAGGAATCAAACAACTCGAGGAAGAAAGTTGAGTAAATAATTCCAATGATTAATAAATCTGATATCGTCGCTAGCCTTAGTAATAATCTTAAATCATACTCATCATCAGACATTGAATTCTCAGTAAAGACCATAATATCTTTTATTTCCAAATCACTTTATTCAGGTGATAGGGTTGAGATAAGAGGTTTTGGAACATTTTCACTCCATCATCATAACTCAAGAACTGCTAGGAATCCAAAAACTGGTGAACTTGTCGCATTAGAAAAAAGGACTAGTGTTCATTTTAAACCAAGTTTAGAATTGAAAAAACGAGTCAATAACAAAAATTAACAACATATTCCTTCATTTTCTAAACTTTATAGAATAATATAATATTATTATATGTTTAGATTAATAATATTTTTTATAACACTCGCCTTTATTGCTACATCAATCATTGTCTCTATGCTCAATACTGAGCTCATAAATCTTGATCTATACTTTATAAGTTATGAAGCACCAATCCCACTATTTTTGTTCATAAGCTTTCTTTTGGGATCTTTTCTTGCTTTATTATTCTTCTTATCTGCCTACATTAAACATAAACATGAAAATATGAATCTCAAAAAAACAATGAAGATTAAAGAGGATGAGATTCATAGTATGAGAAGAAACCCTCTAAGGGACGATCATTAATGATCTATTTTGTTAGTGCGTTAATTTTAATAATAATCATCGCTGCATACATTTACTATAAACCAGAAAAAAAAGTAACTAAAAATGTATTCAACGCAGAATATTATAGAGGACTAAATTTTCTTTTGAACAATCAAGAAGATCGTGCTTTTAAAATATTTACAGCACTTATGGATGTAGATAGCTCGACAATAGAGACACATCTTGCTCTTGGAGGTCTTTATAGAAAACGTGGAGAATTTGATAAGGCTATTTTAATTCATCAAAACCTTCTTTCAAGACCAACTTTAGAACAAGAATTGAAAAATCAAGCTTTATATGAATTAGCCAAAGATTTCCAATCAGCTGGCTTATACGACAGGTCCGAGAAAATATATAAAAATCTATCTGGGTATTCATCATATGCTTTATCATGTTCAGAGGAATTAGTTAAATTGTATGAAGTGACAAAAGATTGGGATAAAGCGATTGAAATCGTGAGAACATCAAAATCTGATGAGATAAATAATCATAATAAGGATTTGCTTGTCTCACAGTATTTGTGCGAGATCTCGTCTTCTCATTATGATAACTCTGAGATTGAGAAAGCAGTTGTTGTCTCAAAGAAGGCTATTAAAGTTTCCGAATCATCTATAAGAGCATACCTTCAGTTAGCAAAATATTATTCAGATAGAGATTCGAAAATGTCAGTAAATTATTACGTTAATGCGATACAAGTAGACAGATCATTTGCAAAATATATTGTAAGCAAGATACTCTCACTCAGCAGACAAGAATCAAATGAGAGTTCTATAAAATCTACTATTTTGGCAATATCTAATGATAAATCACTTGAATTTATACCTGATATATACATTTATCTCTATTATGAAAAAGATCAGGATACTGCACAAAAGTATCTTCAAAAATATAGAGGAAACGGTGATTATGAGGAATTTATTATTGATAGTACTATTGTTTTGTCAGATACAGGAGATATCGTGAAAACATCAACTCTCGATAATATGATAGATAGTTATAAAAAAATCTTCAATAAAGGCTTTATTTTCTTATGTAAAACTTGTGGATATAAATCAAATGTTTTGAATTGGCTATGCCCGAGTTGTAATAACTGGAGCTCATCTACGCCAAAAACTACATTTGATATGATAGATGATGGAGCAAAAAATGCTAGATAGTAAAATAATTATAGCTTTAGACTATTCTGAAAGAAAATTAGTACATGAAATTACTAGTAAACTTGACCCTAAGCTCTGCAAGTTAAAAGTCGGTAAGCAATTATTTACAAAGTATGGGCCTACTATAGTTAGGGAACTCCAGTCTGATGGCTTTGATATTTTTTTAGATCTCAAATTTCATGATATCCCTGCAACAGTTTATAAAGCAACTGCAGAAGCTCTTGAGCTAGGAGTGTGGATGTTGAACATCCATGCACTTGGTGGGAAAAAAATGATGGAAGAGGCAGTTAGAGCAAGAGATTCAGTCAATAAAAAAGCGCTTTTAATTGGTGTAAGCATCTTAACAAGCCTTGGAGATGATGCCTTGAGTGAAATAGGGCTTGATAAGCGACATACTCTTGTGAAAAAACTGAGTAATCATGCATATAAATCTGGTTTAGATGGTATAGTCTGTTCTCCGAGTGATATTGACCTTATCGGGATAAATGAAGAGAAATTTTTATATGTTACGCCTGGTATACGCCTAGAATCAAATAAACAAGATCATAATAATTCATATACACCAGTAGAGGCATGTAACTTAGGATCCGATTACTTAGTAATCGGAAGACCCATCACTACTTCACTTGACCCGTTAAATACAATAAATAGTATTTTAAAACTGGTTAAGTAAATTTTCATATTTGCTATCTTGATCGAATTTTGCGCCATAAACCCTAATTATTTCAGCAGCACAAGTGTTTGCAAATTCAAGTGATTTCTTTATATCCCCAGAGGCAGTATAGTAATGCATAAAAGCACCAAGAAACATATCCCCGGCGCCAGTAAAATCTTTAGAATCGACCTCATTTCCATTAATCTTATATGTATCATTATCATCACTATATACAACACCTTTTGCCCCGAGTGTCACAATAACCTTTTCTGAGAAATTCTTAAGGTATTCTAACGATTTTTGCAGATCATTTACTTCTGAAAAATTATAAGCTTCTTGTTCATTACAGAATATAAATTCTATTTTTTTTTCTAGTAATGAAAGAATATTATTTCTAAAAAATTTAACGATATTAGGATCAGATAATGTAATTACTACTTTGCCCCCTGTTTCATGCGAAGTTTTAATGGCATGGTTGCACACCGATAGAGTTTTATCATTACTTACCAAGTATCCTTCCACAAGAAGGTATTTTGTGTCAGAAACTAAATCTTTGGAGATATCTTTTTGTTCTAACATGCTCGATGAACCTAAATAGGTATTCATCGTTCTTTCATTATCTGGTGTTATTAGAACCAGGCACTCTCCACTACTACCAGAATCAATTTTTTTTACATCAGAGTGAATACCGGAATCTTCAATACTTTTAACAAACTTATTTCCTGTAACATCATTCGAAACTTTTCCAGAAAAGCAAACATTGTCTCCAAATTTCGCCATAGCATAGATTGAATTAGCTACAGAGCCACCAGACATAATTTTTTGAGATTTAAGGTTTTTTTTAAGTGATGTATGAATAGATGTATGCTTATCAAATTCATTCAATAACATCGTACCCTTTTGAAGCTCCAGCTTTTCTAGAAGATCCTCATCAACTAAATACTCATAATCCAGCAAAGCATTTCCTATCCCATATGCTATAAATTTTTCCATGAAACATATAATATCATCTATTTTGCACTTGTTGTTAAGAAAACTAAATGTTGTTATAAATATATAGTAGATGTTGAAAAGTCATTATCAAACATAGACTTAAAAAATGATTTTTGAAAGGAGTTAACATGAAAGTACTTTGTATACTATATGATGATCCAAAAGATGGGATGCCTAAATCTTATCCATTAAATGAACTTCCAAAAATAGATAAATATCCAGATGGCATGACACTACCATCTCCCAAAGGAAGAGACTTTAATCCAGGTGAACTACTAGGTTGCGTATCAGGAGAATTAGGGTTAAGAAAGTTTCTAGAAGATAATGGCCATGAATTTTTTGTAACTTCAGATAAAGATGGAGAAGGATGTGAAGCTGATAAACATTTAGTTGATGCTGATATTGTCATATCACAACCTTTTTTTCCATATTATTTAACCAAAGAGAAAATTGATAAAGCACCTAAACTAAAGTTAGCTATCACCGCAGGTATTGGTTCAGATCATGTGGACTTACAAGCCGCAATGGATAATAAAATAGATGTAGTAGAGGTTACTTACTGTAACTCACGTTCAGTGGCTGAGCATATTGTTATGATGATTCTATCTATGGTGAGAGATTATCATACACAACATAGTATTGTTAAGGCTGGAGGTTGGGATATAGCCGATGCGGTGAAAAGGAGTTATGACGTTGAAGGCATGCATATTGGTACTGTTGCGGCAGGAAGGATTGGCTTAGACGCTTTGAGGAAACTTAAACCATTTGATGTTAACCTCCACTATTTTGATAGACATAAACTCCCAGACTCTATTGAAACTGAGTTACATCTGACATTTCACGACTCGGTTGAATCTATGGTGAAAGTTTGTGATGTGGTGACAATAAACTGCCCACTTCATCCCGAGACTGAAAACCTTTTTGATAAAGAATTAATCAGTAAGATGAAAAAAGGAGCATATATTATAAATACTGCTAGAGGAAAGATATGCAATAGAGAGGCTATTGCAGAGGCGTTGTCAATTGGCCAACTTTCGGGTTATGCTGGTGATGTTTGGTTTCCTCAGCCTGCACCTAATAATCATATTTGGCGGAGTATGCCTCATCAAGGTATGACACCTCATACTTCTGGGACCTCATTATCTGCTCAGACAAGATATGCTGATGGTGTAAGAGAAATTTTAGAGTGTTTTTTTGATGGTAAGGTAATCAGAGATGAATATCTTATTGTTTCTGATGGTAATTTAGCTGGTACAGGAGCTCATAGTTATAGTAAAGGTTCAGCAACTAAAGGTTCTGAAGAAGCGGCTGATTTTAAAAAGTGAGTCACTGCAAGACCTGCAAATACTCAATGTAAATTACGTCTAATTTATAATGGTATATACATTAATCACATTGTATGTTATTTTCTAAAATATGAAGAAATTAAGTTCAATAATATTAGTCGCTTTCCTATTATCCTCATGTGCAACAATAGTTAATGATGCCAATGTCCCAGTGACATTATCATTTAGCGATGGTAGTTCTGGAAGATGTAAAGTTTCAAATAAGAGAGTAAACTTAGATTTAACTGTACCTGGAACTCACATGATTAGAAGATCTGACGATCCACTACGATTTGATTGTAAAACAGAAGCGGGTAAAGAAGCATTTGGAAGCATTCCAAGTGAAATGGAAGGTGCAAAATTAGGGGCAAGTGTCTTATTCTTTGATCTTGGTATAACCGATGCAATCACTGATAAACATAGAACATATAGCCCTAACTTTGTGATACCAGTCCAGTAATATTCGAAAAAGTATTTTCTAGGATAATTTATGATAAGTACTCGGGTGCTTGCATTTCAGATAATCTACTGTTACATCTATTCCATAATTCTTCGAGTTTTTCACCAGTATACAAGTTTTGATATTGACACTTATCGAAGAAAAATTTAATTTTTGTCTTATCTCTATAACATATATCGATGAATGATATAAATCTTCTTATAATGTCTGCAGACTCATCATCACAGGTTTTAAAATCATTTAAGAATATCCATTCCATATTTTTTGATAACTCAATATAGTCGTCTGGGCCATTAGGCTCACTAAAAAAAGTATTAAACGATAGCCATATAAAATCTTTTGAATAAGCTTTACAACTAAATTCTCTGGAATTTATAATAAATCTTTTTTTGTCATAATCTTTATTGAAAAAGTTTTTATCTATGACAAGCTTGATTCCCTTATCTGTATATATCTGTTTAGATTTATCTTTATCTTCATTTACGATATTTCTTGCTCGATAATCAATATCACCATTTAATTCATAAATATTAAATGATCGCACTATATTGGCCATATCATCTATAAACTTTTTTCTTTGAAGACCATTTTTATATAAATCATTTGGATGAGCGTTGGATGTCAAATATATGACAACACCTAAGTGATTTAGATTATCTAATAATTTACCCACAATCATTGCATCAGCCACGTCTTCAACTTGAAACTCATCAATAAAAATTATCTTGAATTTTTTGCTTAATGATTTAGCTATATTGTCTAGAGGATTTTTTTTACCAGAGAGTGAGTACAATTTATTTTGTATAGTTTGCATGAAGTCAATATAGTGAAAGACAGCTTTTTCTTCTTTAACTATATCTAAAAAAGATCTTATTACTAATGTCTTGCCTCTTCCTACATCACCCCATACATAAAAACTTTTTTTAGTTAGTTTATTATTTTTTAGTCTATTAGTAGTTAAAGACTTGTCAATAGATATAGTATCTAACATTGTTTTTAGTAAACGTGATTGAGTTAAATCTATTTCAATCCCTTGTTTTTTTAAATTATCCAGTATATTTTTTATCATCTGTATTTCCAAATACCACTGATCGGACTCGAACCGATACTCTCTTGCGAGAAAGGGATTTTGAGTCCCTCGTGTCTACCAATTTCACCACAGTGGCATAGAAATCATTGTAACAAATAACTGATAACCTTTAAATCTATGATATATTTATAATTGTATGAACGGATTTAATACTTACTGGATAATAGCTGGACTTATTTTAATAGCTCTTATCATATATATCATAAAGCAAATAAAATTAGAGAGAGAAATTGCTCTAAAAGATACTACTCTTGAAAGTCTTGAGGAGAAGCTCAAGAAGCACAAGTTAGTTGGTGGTCGCCATAAAAGGACCAATAAGAAAAATCCACCAATAGTCTAATTATTTTGTAGTTTCGCGGCTTGGGCTTTTTTCGCCATCTCTGGCGTGTACGCTCCACCTGACCACAACATCTCATAAACTATTTCTTCATTTCCATTTTCACAAATATCTATGACTTTTTGAAACAGAGGTTGAAAAGTCTCGCTTTTATGTGATTCTTCATGATCTTCATATGATTTCCAGAAAGTAATAATCAGCGCTTCTCGACCTTTCAAGTCAGAATCCAGTGCTTTACCGACATTACTTCCTTCATTAGATATTTGACCACTGTTGAGAACGACCATACCACCTATAAATCCAGTTTCTGAATGGTATGTTTTCACATTTTCGCACATTTCCGCGACACGCATTTGAAGGTCATCCGTAGTATAACCATCTTTCATTATCACTCTGTTTACAGTTACTATCCCGTCATGAGGGAAGTTATTAATTAAACTCATATGTCTATTAGATCAAAATAAGAGCAGTAAATCAATATAAGTATTCTCTAATATTCAAGAATATTGACTTGGTTGTTATTATATATATCATCCAAATATCATGAGTTACCCAGATTTAAATGATTTTGACTTCAATTTGCCAAAAAACCTTATCGCTACAGAGCCAAAGAAAGATAGGTCTAGTTCTAGGCTTATGTTTTATAATTGCAATTCTTCTGATACACAACATCTGAATTTCAATAAATTGCCAGATATTCTAGAGGAAGGTGATGTCTTAATTTTAAATAACACTAAAGTCTTGCCTGCGAGGATGAATCTCTTGAAAAAAACAGGTGGAAAAATAGAAGTTCTTTTTCAAGAGGAAATTAGTGAAACAGAGTTTGTCGGCATCTTCGGTTCTTCAAGGACTCCACAAATAAATACAAAAATATATATAGATGATTATGAGTTTACGATTAAAAATATTAAAAACAATAAAATTACTCTAATCAATTTAAATAAGAAGAATATCATTGAAATTTTAAATGAATGTGGAGAAATGCCATTACCAAAATATATTAAAAGACCTGTAAGTTCTGATGATGAGCATAATTATCAAACTGTTTATGCTAAACAATATGGATCTGTAGCTGCCCCAACCGCAGGACTTCATTTCACGAAAGATCTTTTACGTACATTAAAAAAAAGAAAAATTAAGGTGGAATTCATTACGTTACATATAAGCTATAATACATTTAAACCAATAGAAGATCATGACTACACAAAACATGACATTGGATTCGAAAAATTTAATATAGAAAAGTCTGTATTCGATACTATTAATCAGGCAAAAAAAAATAAAAAAAGAATAATAGCTGTTGGTACAACAGTTACTAGAGTACTAGAGCACTGTTATTCAGAAAATATTAACCATTCAACATCCTCAAAGACAGATTTATTTATTTATCCAGGATATAAATTCAAAATAATAAATGGTTTAATAACTAATTTTCATTTACCAAAATCATCTCTATTTTTATTAACCACATCTTTTTTAGGAATAGATAAATCATTAACATTATATCAAGATGCAATTAATAATAGATATAGGTTTTATAGTTACGGTGATAGTATGTTTATAGATAAAGTCGATGAAGTATAGATTAATAAAAAAATATAAAGAGGCTAGAGTTGGAGCCTTACACCTATCACACGGAATAGTTAAGACGCCTACATTTATGACTGTGGGTACTTATGGCTCAGCTAGAGGATTATCGAGTAGTGATTTAAAAGAATGCGGCGCAGAAATTATGTTATGTAATGCCTTTCATTTAATGGGCAATGTTACATCATTATGTTCGCAAAACTCGATGACACTCCACGATTATGTTTCATGGGATAAACCTATCTTAACTGACTCGGGAGGTTATCAGGTCTTCAGTCTCTCAAGTCAGACGAAAGTAACTCGTGAAGGTGTTTTCTTTAGATCACCCAAGAATGGGGACAAAATTTTTATGTCTCCAGAAAAATCTATTGAAACACAATTAAAACTTGGTAGCGACATTATGATGATTTTTGATGAATGTATAGAGTACCCATTGTCAAAAGATGAGACTGCTAAATCAATGGAGCTCTCGTTATACTGGGCAGAATTGTCAAAAATGGCCAATAGTGGAAATCAACCATTATTCGGAATAATTCAGGGTGGCGGATACAATGATCTTAGAGAAGATTCACTAAAATCACTTGTGGGAATTGATTTTGATGGCTATGCCATTGGAGGTTTGTCTGTGGGAGAACCCAAATCTTTAAGAGAAGAGATTGTCTCAAACATATCGATGAAAATGCCTCAGGATAAGCCGAGATACCTTATGGGTGTTGGCAAACCACAAGATATTATCAGAGCTGTAAGTTCTGGCATAGACATGTTTGATTGTGTGCTTCCCACTAGGAATGGAAGAAATGGACAATTATTTACTCATAATGGCACTGTTAACATAAGGAATAGTCAATATGAACATGATTTGTCCCCTATAGATGAAAATTGCAATTGTTTTACATGCAGAAACTATAATAAGTCATTCATCAAGCACTTAGATAAATCCAACGATATTCTTGCAGGGAGACTTATGAGCATTCATAATGTATACTTCTATCAAGATTTTATGAAAAAAATAAGGGATGCTATTGAGCAAGATACCTTTGATGATCTATTAAATAAAGTAATTTCAATCTATGAGGATAAAAAATGAATATTATTGATTTAGCACATGCAGCTCCTGCACAACAAGAGCCATCAGCGTTAGGTTTTCTTTTACCAATTTTTATATTAATTTTAATGTATTTTATACTCATACGTCCTCAATCAAAAAAAATGAAAGAGCATAAACAAATGTTGACGCAAATAAAAATAGGTGATGAAATTGCAACAGCTGGTGGAATCTTGGGTAAAATAGTAAAAGTAGGTGAGTCATATGTTCAAGTAAAAATATCTGAAGCTGTCGATATTAAAATACAAAAATCATCAGTGAGTAAAATCTTGCCAAAAAATTCAATAGGGACTATAAAGTAAATGGCAACTTATCCTAGATGGAAATATCTATTAGTTTTAATGGTTTTCATTTTATCTGTAATTTACTCGTTACCTAATTTCTACCAATCTTTTCCATCAATAGAAATTAATCTAGATGATAGTGATAGATCTGCAGTAAATTACGAGCAGATTATAAGGCAAGATAATAAATTTTTAGAGAAAGTATTATATGATAATAAAATCATATTTAGATTTTCGGATATTGATAAACAACTTAAAGGTTATAACAACCTAGAAAACTCAACTTCAGAAAATAATTATACTCTAATTACTGATACAAAAATACCAGATTGGTTGAAATCTATAAATGCTTTACCTATGTTCCTAGGACTTGATCTCAAAGGGGGGGTTCATTTTTTATTACAAGTAGATGAAGATAATATATTACAAAATTTGTTAAGAGAATCTGAGTCTGACCTTCGTAAACTTCTTATTGCAAATAAAATAAGATATTCTGGTACAGAAAGATCACTCACTAAGGTAGAATTCAATTTTAAAGATACTCAAACATTATCGCAAGCTGAAAAAGTAATACTCGATAATGATAATAATAGTGACTATGTACTGGATGTTAATAACGACAATCTATCAATTATAATTACCCCATCTACAGAAGCTATAGAATATGATATTAATAGTTCTGTTACAAAAAATATGACTATACTTCGTAATAGGGTTAATGAGCTTGGGGTTTCGCAACCTATTGTTCAAAAACAAGGGAAAAATAGAGTCATCGTACAACTTCCTGGTCTTCAAGACTCAACAAGAGCAAAAAATATTCTTGGGTCAACTGCAACTTTAGAGTTTAGGATGACTAAAGGAACGCCTGAGGATTGGTATGCTTCGAAAATATCCGGATCTCCTGTAATTAGCTCATCTAAGCTTTTTAAACAAAAAACAGGTGAGCCAGTATTACTATCCAGAAAAGTGATTGTTTCTGGCGGAGATATAAGAAATGCTAATACAGGCTTTGATTCGAGTACTAATCTTCCTGCTGTTTTTGTAAGACTCAATGATTACGGTGCATCAAAAATGCTAGAGACTACAAATACTAATATCGGGAAAAGGATGGCTGTCGTATTTCTAGAGAAAGATAATGCAGAAGTAATTAATATTGCTGTAATAAGAGAGGCATTTAGTCATAATTTTCAGATTACTGGTCTTGATAAAAATGAAGCAAGAGACCTTGCTATTTTATTAAGATCTGGCGCATTAGAAGCTCCAATGGAGATTGTTGAAGAGAGAACAGTAGGACCAAGTTTAGGAAAAGAGAATATTATCTCAGGACAAAATTCAATGTACTTTGGAATGCTTCTTGTTGCCTTTTTTATGCTTATTTACTATCGAACATTTGGTGCAGTTGCTATATCTGCTCTCGTCGCTAATTTATTAATAATTATATCTGCTTTATCTTTTTTTCAAGCGACTCTCACTCTATCTGGCATAGCTGGCATTGTTCTAACAGTTGGGATGGCAGTTGATGCAAATGTATTAATTTTTGAGCGAATAAGAGAAGAAATAAAAAACGGTAGTACACCTAATGCAAGTATATACTCCGGTTACCAAAAAGCTTTCTCTACTATATCAGATGCGAATATAACCACACTCATTGCAGCATTGTGTTTACTTACTATTGGCACTGGAGCAGTAAAAGGATTTGCTGTAACACTGGTTATAGGAATTATTTCTTCAATGTTTACATCAATTGTGGGTACAAGAGCTGTAGTAAGTATTATTTATGAAAGAAAAAATTCTGCAAGGTTATCTATATAATGTTTAAAATTCTTGATAGTAGTAGTTATGATTTCCTAGAACAGAAGAAGAGAGCAATAATAGCCTCGTCTTTTTTATTTATTCTAAGTTTTGCAAGTTTCTTTTACCAAGGACTTAATTATGGAATAGATTTTTCTAGTGGCTATATTATTCAGCTTCAATTTGACAGAGATGTTCAAATTGAAGATCTTAAAAAAAATTTATCAGATAACAATGTAAACAAATCTGTAATCCAATATTATGGAAGCAAAAACGATATATTGATAAAACTCAAACAATCAGATTCTTATAGTCAAGAAAATATAAATAATATAATTAATGATTCATTTAAAGATTTTAAGTTTAAAATACAGAAACTTGATTTTGTAGGATCTCAGGTTGGCAGTGAATTGAGAACTAAGGGTGAATGGGCAATGCTTGTTGCGCTTCTGAGTATTCTGGTTTACATAGGTTTTAGATTTGAATTCCTTTATGGTATTGGAGCAATTGTAGCACTTATTCATGATGTCGTGATTACGCTTGGAATCTTTTCTATTCTACAACTTCAATTCGACTTGAGCGTTTTGTCTGCGCTCTTAGCCGTTATAGGTTATTCCTTGAATGATACTATAGTGGTTTTTGATAGAATAAGGGAAAATTCTAGGTTGATGTATGCAAACTCATCGGCTGATATTCTTAATAAGTCTATTAATCAGACGCTCTCCAGAACTGTAATTACATCGCTCACCACCTTATTTGTCTTGCTTTCTCTATTGTCTCTTGGAGGAATAGCAGTTAAGTATTTTGCTGTAGCTATGATCATTGGTGTTTTAGTCGGAACTTACTCTTCAATTTATATTGCAGGCGCAAGTTTATTCTTCCTTAAGGTCTTGGAGAACAGAGAAGAAAAAGACTAGCTCTCGATGATGTCTAATACTTTTTGAAATACTCTTGATTTAGCAACAACTAGGACTTTCTCATTAAGATTTGATAAACATACCTTCGTCATCATTTTAGCTTCCTGTAGTATAAGAATTTCTGATTGGATTTCTTTTATATCAAAATTGGTAAATATTAGAAAATCAACCTGCTCTTCTATTAGAGATATTATGCTATTCAATATAGATGAGGTATGCACTTGAGAAGAACTTAATTCTTTTATAATTATGTTTGAGATATCATCGTTATCACAAATAAATTTAGAATCATTTGGTATTTGAGATGTTATACGTAGTTTTTTATTTTCAATTTTAGCACCATCACTTCTTATTGCTGTATAAAATATATCATTTTCTAAATCATATAAGAGACTGGCAAATACTGTATCACTTTTTCTTATAAAGAGGCTTGTATAAAAAGATATTTGATCTTCTATTTCAGAATAATAAATATTAACAGGGTTTATTCTCCACTCATAGAGATCGTTTATGAGTGTTCCTGATACACTTAGATCATTTATCATCTGACATTTCTTAGGACTTGTAATAAAATCATCAATCCCAATTTCATATGATTTATTTATTGTAATTATTATTTGTTCAAGAAATGCATTGGAGATAGAATCTTCGTTTTTCTTAATTTCATCGTAAGTCCTACTTACACCAAGCCGCGAGAATACGAGTGGGAGTGATTTACATGAATTTATTGCAGTATTTAATCTAGGGTACATATTATTTGTTAATAAATAAAACATGACTATAATACAGTATGTTTGATAATATTAACATCGTTTTAGTTAATACCTCACATCCAGGTAATATTGGATCCTCTGCTCGAGCTATGGGGGTTATGGGTTTATCTAATCTCAGTTTAGTAAATCCGAAAGACTATCCGTCAGAAATTGCAGAAGCAATGGCTGTTGGTTGTGGTGATATATTAGATAATGCTAAAGTTTACGAAAAACTAACAGAAGCACTTCAAGATAAGATGGTTAATGTTGCATTTTCAGCAAGACCAAGAAAAGAGGCAATACCTTCAATTAAAATAGATGAATGTATAAATATGATACATGATAATCCTGAGCATACATACAATATTATATTTGGTAATGAGAAATCAGGACTTTCAAATGACGAGTTATTGTTGTGTGATAAATTAGTAACGCTTCCAACCTCAGAATTCTATTCGTCTCTAAATCTCTCAGCAGCCGTCCAGATATTCTCGTATGAACTTTTGAAAAAATCACTCGGACAAACAATAAATAGTGATGAAAAAAAAGATTTGATTTTTCTAGCAAAAACTAAAGATAGAGAATTCTTCTATCAGAAGTTAATCAATCTGCTAGAGTCAACGGGATATATCCATGAAAAAAGTAAGCAATCTTTAATTAAGAAAATTCATATTATCTTCAATAAGGCTAAACTTGAAACCCATGAATTAAGTATCTTAAATGGAATATTAGCTTCTATAGAGAAGAAAATTAATAGTTGATAAAAATAGTAGGTTATAAGATAATTAATGCATGAAACTCACAACGAAAGGAAGATATGCGATAATTGCAATGGCTGATTTAGTTCTTCATTGTAGGAATGCGCCTGTCTCTCTTAAAGATATTACCAAACGTCAGAAGATCTCGTTATCCTATCTAGAACAGTTATTTTCTAAACTGAGGGAGTCTAGAATTGTAAAGAGTATAAGAGGTCCTGGTGGAGGTTATACACTGGGAAGAGACTCTTCTGGTATAAGTTTACTAGACATAATTACTGCTGTTGATGAGAAGATTGATCAAACTCAATGTGGTGGCGCTATGAATTGTAACCATGATAAACCATGTTTAACACATTACATTTGGACTGAATTAAATGAAAAAATAAATCAGTACATGAGAGGCATAACATTGAGTGATATCGCAACCAGGGAAGATGTTAAGAATATCATGATTTTTAGGGAGAATGAAAATGTCAACAATTATCAAAGACAAAAAAAATAGCCTAAGTATTCCTATATACTTAGATTACTCATCGACAACTCCTGTTGACGAGAGAGTTGCAAAAAAAATGGCTGAGTGTTTAACAAAAGAAGGAACATTTGGTAATCCAGCATCAAGATCACATTCTTTCGGATGGGATAGTGAAAAATTAATAGATGAAGCACGTCAAAATGTAGCCAAACTTATCAACGCAGATAAAAGAGAGATAGTTTGGACTAGTGGCGCTACGGAGTCTGATAACTTAGCTATTAAAGGTGCCGCTCATTTTTATAAAGAAAGAGGTAATCACTTAATAACGTTATCCACTGAGCATAAAGCAGTACTTGACACTATGCGTCATTTAGAATCAGAAGGATTTGAGGTGACTTACTTGGATCCTCAGAGCAATGGCTTGGTAAACATGGATGATCTTAAAAAAGCTATTACAGATAAGACAATATTAATTTCAATTATGCATGTAAATAACGAAATAGGAGTTATACAAGATTTGGAATCTATTGGAAAATTATGTAGAGAGAGAAAGATAATATTTCATGTTGATGCAGCGCAAAGCCCTGGAAAGGTTGAGGTCGATGTTAATAAGTTTAATATTGACTTACTAGCTCTCTCTGCTCATAAGGCTTATGGACCAAAAGGTATAGGTGCTTTATATGTAAGAAGAAAGCCTAGAGTGAGGCTTGAGGCTCAAATGCACGGCGGCGGACATGAGCGTGGATTTAGATCAGGCACATTACCGACTCATCAAATAGTAGGTATGGGCGAGGCTTTTAGATTAGCCAGAGAAGAGATGGAAAATGATAACGAAAAGATTAAAAAGCTTAGAGACAAGCTTTGGAATGGTTTGAAAGATATGGAAGAGGTCTATCTTAATGGTGACTTAGATCAGCGTATACCAGGTAATTTAAATATTAGTTTTAATTTTATTGAAGGTGAAAGTTTAATTATGGCTATCAAAGACATGGCAGTATCTTCAGGGTCTGCTTGTACTTCAGCAAGCCTAGAGCCTAGTTATGTTCTCAGAGCTTTAGGAAGAGATGACGAGTTAGCTCATAGCTCAATAAGGCTTACTATTGGCAAATATACTGAAGAAGAGGAAATTGATCATGCTGTTAAACTGCTTAAAGAATCTGTTGAAAAATTAAGAGAACTATCTCCTTTATGGGAAATGTATAAAGATGGCATTGATTTAAAATCTGTCAAGTGGTCATCTCATTAGGATTAATAATTATGTCAATAACAATAACAGAAATTGCAGCAAAACATGTCAATACACATCTTGAAAAAAGAGGAAACGGAGTTGGTGTCAGACTTGGTGTGAAAACAACTGGATGCTCAGGCCTTGGCTATGTAATTGAGTTCGCTGACAAAATAGAAGAGGATGACAAAGTTTTTGAGGATAGAGGAATCAAATTAATTGTTAATCCTAAAAGCTATGTATATCTTAAAGGAACAGAATTAGATTTTGGAAGAGAGGGACTTAACGAAGGTTTTAAATTTAATAATCCTAATGTTAAAGATAAATGCGGATGTGGCGAAAGTTTTAATGTTTAATGGATATTTTGAAGAAGAACTATTTTGAAACTTTTGGGTTACCGATAGCTGTTGATATCGATCATATTCGTCTCGAGCAACAGTTTACAAATTTACAAAAACAATTTCATCCTGATAAGTATAATAGTTCATCTGAGCATGAAAAAAGATTGGCATTACAAGTTTCCTCTTACCTTAATGATGGGTATGTAGTTTTAAGTGATACCATTACAAGAATTGAATATATCCTTAAAATAAACAATTATACGTATGATGAGAGTAAAACATTTTCAGATAATGATTTTATGATTGAACAGATTAGTTTGAACGAGGAGATTGAGTCGATAGATAAGAATGATAGAGATAAAATCAAGATTTTAAATGATAATATAATCTCAAAAATGAATAATATGCTATTCAATATTGAAAAATATTTATCATCCAATGAATATGAAGATGTTTGGATTAATTTGGCTAAATACAAATTCTATTATAATCATTATTTAGAACTAGAAAGGATAAGAGAGTTATGAGTTTGATGCAAATAAGTGATCCACTGGATAAATCTACTAATGAAAAAAAATTTGTAGTAGGGATAGACTTTGGAACAACAAATTCTCTGGTGACAAAATATTCAGAAGGTAATTTTAATTTCTTTAAAAGTGGTAGCGAAGAAATTATTCCTTCTATTATTTCTATTTCTTCTAATAACAAACTTAGTGTTGGAAAAAAACCTACAAAAAATTCTCTAGAGATATCTTCTGTAAAAAGATTTATTGGGCTAAGTGATGAGGAGCAAAAAATCCTTTCAAAAAAATATAATTATAATCTAACCATAAAGGACAATATGACAGCTTTTGAGTTTCATGGAAATAAATTTAGTATAATTGATATTTCCTCTAGGATATTTGAATATTTAAAAGAAATAGCAGAGAATCAAGAAAATAAGCAATTGTACGGTGCGGTAATTACTGTTCCTGCATATTTTAATGATACACAGAGGCAAGCGGTTAAAAACGCAGCTCTTCTTGCTGATATAAAAGTATTAAGACTCATAAATGAACCCACTTCAGCCGCAATAGCATATGGACTAGAGTCTAAAAATCAAGGAAAGTACATAGTGTATGATCTTGGTGGAGGAACATTTGATGTTTCAGTATTATCTCTTGAAAAAGGGATATTCAGGGTTTTATCTACAGATGGTGATACAATGCTTGGTGGCGATGATATCGATTTTTTAATCAGTGAATGGTTATCAGAAAAATATGATGAGTTAGCAAATCTGAGCCGCTCTAAGTTAAAACAATATTCTAAATTACTTAAAGAAAAATTCAATGAGTCCTCTCATCAAGTTATTGAGGATATAGAGGGTTGCAAAGTAACTATCGATATTAAAGAATTCGATAAGATTATTTCTCCTGTAATTGATAAAACAATCAAGATTGTTCAATCAGCGGTCTTAGAGTCAAAAGTATCTATATCAGAAATAGAGAGCGTCATTTTAGTTGGCGGTTCTTCAAGAATTAGTATGATAAAAAGGTTATTAAAAAATAAACTCAATTGTAATGTTTTAGATGATATTGATCCCGATAAAGTTGTTGCACAAGGAGCAGCCATACAGGCAGAGATATTATCTGGTAATACAAAAGAGGATATTTTGTTACTTGATGTTTTGCCATTGTCATTAGGTATTGAAACAATGGGAGATCTCTCTGAAAAAATTATACCAAGGAATACTTCTATACCTATCACAGCAAAGAAAACCTTCACGACATTCAAAGATGGGCAATCGAAACTTTTAGTACACGTTATTCAAGGCGAGAGAGAGCTTGTCTCTGATTGCAAATCTCTTGGAAAAATTATTCTTGAGAATATACCTCCAATGATTTCTGGTATGCCAAGAATAGAAGTAGAATTTCAAATTGATGCCGATGGAATATTATCAGTTACAGCAACTGAATTAAATTCACAATCACGTGCAACTACGACTATAAAGCCAACTTTTGGTCTTAGCGAAGAAGATATTAGTAATATGATCTCTGAGGCAAATGAAACAGCAGATGAGGATAAAAATGCTAGACGACTTAATGAATCAAAAATTGAAGCTGAAAGAGTAATTTATGCTCTAGAACAAGCATTATCATCTGATGCAAATGATCTTTTATCAGAGAGTGAATATAATGACATTGTTACTGAATTGGACCATCTTAAATCATTAGTAAAATCTGATAATTATGAGCAAATTGATAATCAAATAAAGAACCTTGAAGATAAATCAGAATTCTACGTAGAACGTAGAATGAATAAAAGTATTAATTCATTAATTACAGGGAGAGGAGTGGACGATGTACTCTAATATATCATGCCTAAGATAACGTTTTTGCCAAACCCAGATATTTGTCCTGATGGTGCAGAATTTGAGGTACCAAAAGGCACAAGTATTTGTAAAGCTGCATTAGATAATGGTATACCACTCGAGCATGCATGCGAGTTATCATGTGCGTGCACGACATGCCATGTTTATGTCACAGAGGGGTTAGACTCACTTAATGAGCCCACTGAAGACGAAGATGACTATTTAGATAAAGCTTGGGGTCTAAAAACAACATCGAGATTGAGCTGCCAAGCTGTTGTCAATGATAAAGATTTAGTCATTGAAATACCAAGATATACTATAAATCATGCATCGGAGAACGGATAATGTTAAAGTGGACAGATAGTTTAGATATTGCTATTGAGCTTATGGATAACTACCCTGATATTGATCCAAGGTACATTAGGTATACTGACTTACATAGTTGGATCTGTGAACTTGATGAATTTAGTGATGACCCTGAAAAATCAAACGAAAAGATACTTGAAGCCATTCAAATGGCATGGATAGAGGAGAAACAATAATGGAAAAGACGCTAGCTATAATTAAGCCAGATGCAACTGAGAGAAATATTATAGGTAAGATAATAAGTATGATAGAAGCAGATGGATTTATGATCGTGAGGATGAGCTCTATGAAGATGACTCAAGATAAAGCTCAGAAATTTTATGATATACACACATCTAAACCTTTCTTTAATTCACTTATTGAGTATATGACATCTGGACTAATAGTAGCTATAGAACTTGAGAAGAATAATGCAGTTTCAGATTTTAGACAATTGATAGGTAATACAGACCCATCTACTGCTGATGCAGGAACTATAAGAAAGGAATTTGCTATTGATAAATCGTACAATTCAATACATGGCTCAGATAGCGTTGATAATGCAACTAAAGAGATAAATCTTATTTTTGGTTAAATATGAGTAAAAAATTAATTAAATCACTAAGAGGTTTTCAAGATATTCTTCCCTCTGATGTACACTTTTTTAATTTTCTAGAAGAAACAATCAAAGCAACTGTTAATCACTATGGGATTAGTGAGTTAAGAATTCCTTTATTGGAGAATGCTGAAGTTTTTGATCGTTCGCTTGGTGATGATACAGACATTGTTAGCAAAGAGATGTATATTTTTTCTGATAAAAATAATGAAAAAATATGTTTACGTCCAGAGGGAACTTCGTCAATTGTAAGATGTGTATTAGAACATGGCTTAGTTTATGACCGTGGAATCAAGAAGAAAAAATATTGGTATTACGGACCTATGTTCAGATATGAAAAGCCACAAAAAGGAAGGTATAGACAATTTAATCAGTTTGGTCTGGAATTCTTCGGTTATGCAGGCGTGGATAGTGAAGTAGAGATCATTCTAATTGTTAATAGGATCCTTAAGCAATTAAAAATAAGTGAAATTACTTTTTGTGTAAATACAATTGGGAATAAAAAAGACAGAGAGGATTATTGCAAGATAATAGAGTCAACTGTTGCAAAAAATAAATCAGAATTGACTGAAACTGCAAAAATGACACTGGAGAAAAACCCCCTAAGATTACTTGATAGCAAAGATGAACATATGAAAAGTATCTTAAAAGAAATACCTCCGATGATTGATATCATGTGCGAGGAATCTAAGTCAAGGTTTGAGGATTTTCTAGGTAGATTAGACGTGGCTGGAGTAGAGTACATCATTGACAATGCAATCGTGAGAGGATTAGATTACTACAATGATACTGTATTTGAATGGAAGAGTAAGAACCTAGGATCACAGGATGCAATTTGTGCTGGGGGTAGATATGATTATCTCATTCAATCATTTTATGAAACACAAGTTCCCGCAGTTGGCGTTGCATTTGGAGTTGAAAGATTAGTTGAGTTGATCAAATTAAATAATAATTTATCAAACCCTCCTATTTACCCAATTATAAAACATGAGGACAGTGGGGTACCTACTTTTCTGGCAGCTTGTGAGAAAATAAGAAATAAATATCCTTCTAGTGTATTTTTTAGCACAGATCCCAGCGCTAGCTTTTCTTCACAGGTTAAATATTCGAAAAAATTGAATGACAAAATGGCTATCATCGTTAATAATGATCAGATATTAATCAAACATCATGATATTGAGGATTTTACTAAAATAGACTCATCCGAACTTGATAATTTTTTAGAATAAATGGATTAGATGGAAGACGAAGATAAATTAATTCTGTGGTTAAAAGAGAACTTTGTGTATCTAATATCTGGTTTGCTATTAGGTTTAGCTGTGATTCTGGGGACAAATTTTTATCAGTCATCACAAGTTAACCTTCAACATGAATTATCATTACAGTATCAAAAAACATTGAGATTTTATAAGACAGGCGATTTTGATCGTTATTTAATTGAAGCAAAAAAAATCAGTGATGATAATCCCAATAATATCTATACATCGATGCTTAATCTTTATTCAGCCAAATATTACCATGATCAAAATATGCTCGATAAGGCTGAAAAATCTTTATTGTTCATAGTAAATAACAGTAGTTCGTTGGAGTATAAATATATTGCATTGATCAGATTAGCAAGAATTAATATTTCACAGGAAAAATATGACGATGCAGTAAATAATTTAAATAGTATACCGAATAAAGATGATCCACTTGTTCTTGAACTCCTGGGCGATATTATGTTAATCAATAATGATAAAGAATCAGCGGTTAATTATTATGAATCAGCTCTAATGCAACAATTGACTCCAAATAAGTCTAGACTAATTGAGAGTAAGCTCAGTTCTGTAAGATGATATTGATAAAAAGAACAACATTATTATTTGTTATATTATTTTTAACTGGCTGTGCAACGAATCCAGCGGAATACGTAGCTGGTATATTTGGTGCAGATACAAAACGAGCTCAGATCAATCCTATCACTGATAATCCAGAACAAGATACTAACACCGAGGAATTATCAAAGAGTAAATCTTTTATTGATGGATTAATATTCTGGGATACGGAGACTGTTGATATCAAAAATTCAAATCTTCAAATTAAAAATATTTGGTCTATCGATATTGGATCTGGAAGAGATGCTGCATCTGCAGTTTTACATCCTAGCTTTAAAAATAATAATGAGGTTTTCACTATAGATACAAATGGTTTAATAACATCAGTAGATACTGAGGCTGGCGAAGTTAATTGGAGATATAACACTAAATTAGATGTTACTTCAGGTATTTTATTTCATGATAATAAATTATTTTTCGGCACATCAGACGGTAAGTTATATGGCTTTGAAACCGACGAACTAAAAAATGAAAATTCATTAATATCATCTATTGATTTTACCAATATGTTAAGTGGTGGTTCAGTTCTACCAATTATTGAGTTGCAACTGAATAGTGAAATAGCATCTCCAGCAATTGGCTATCAGAATATTATTTATTTTAAACAAGGTGATGGCGATACATCAGCGGTCAATATCTTAGAAAATAGAATTGAATGGTCACATCAAGGTAAAAATGTTGCACTTAGTCTTAAAGGAAGTGCAGCAGTTACAAGAGACTCCTCGAATATTTATGTAGCAAGAGATGATGGTAATTTTGTTTCTTTGACGAATGATAGTGGAAAATTAAATTGGTTAGTGAGCATATCCCCTAAATCTGGGAGGAATGAACTAGAGTCATTACGTGATATAGAAATGACACCCTCTATTAAAGATGGGTTAATTTATATAGGTTCTTATCAAGGTAGTTTGATCTCAGTAGATATGATTACAGGTGAGACTGTATGGAGAAGACAGTTATCTATACATAGTAACGTCGCTATTGATAATGATAACATATACATTACCTCATCAGATGGTGACTTATACGGGCTTGATCGTTTTAGTGGCGATATTATTTGGCGCAGTATTGTAGACAAAAATTCATTATTTACTTCACCAGTATCAATAGATCAATATATCATCAGCTTCTCAGTTAATGGATATATAGCTATTTTAGATAAAAATGATGGAAAGGTAATACACTATAATAAAATGCTAGATGACATAGATAAAGAGTCAAGTGTATATGTAATTGATAAAACACTTTATATAGTAACTAAAAATGGTAGACTCAATGCAGTTAAATTAAATTAATTGTTATGAACAGTCAGGCAGTAATTATTGGAAGAACAAATGTTGGTAAATCACTTCTTTTCAACAAGCTGACTAAACAGAAAAAATCCCTCGTTATAGACTATCATGGTGTAACAAAAGATATTAACCACGGTTATCTAAAAACTGATAAAGATAATGCTATAAAAATATTTGATACAAGTGGTTTTACAGAAGCTCTGTCTGAGAATGATGAAATCTACACACGTACTGTAAAATGTATAAAGAAGAGTCAGTTAATAATATATATTTTATCTTTAGATGCTTTAACTAGCTCTGTAGACCATGATTTAATTAAAAAGATAAGAAAATTTAATACAAAAATATTTCTAGTTCTTAATAAAATTGACCTTAAGAAAAAAAATCAACAATCATTTGATATCTATCAATATGGAATTGATGATATTTATCAAATTTCTGCAAAAAATAATATTGGGCTTGATGATTTAAAAAATGCAATTATAAAAACAGTACAAGGTACTTCTATTGACAATGATATATATCGATGTCTATCAATTGTAGGAAAACCAAATACCGGAAAATCTACTCTTATAAACGCTTTATTGAGAACAGATAAAATGTTGACATCCAATAAACCTGGAACCACTATTGACTGTATCGATAACATCATTAAATATAAAAATAAAAAATTTCTTATTACTGATACAGCAGGTCTTGCAAGAAAATCTAAAAATAGGTCTAAGTTAAATTCTTACAGTATGCTCAATACTATGAATAGTATTAAACAAACCGACCTCTCGTTATTAGTAATTAATAGCGAAGAAATGATTTCTAAACAAGATAAAACAGTTCTAGATTTTTTAAGAAAATCAAATAAACCTCATATTTTAGTAGTAAATAAAATTGATTTACTTACGAAGAGACAAATTAGTGAGCTCATGACTAGGATAGATTATTTTACAAATATTTCCAGTAATGCTAATAGTATTTACATTTCTGCTTTAGAGAAAAAAAATATTAGTAATCTAAAAAGATTAATATTTAATATTTCGACAAAAATCGGAAAACGATATAAGTCATCATTGTTAACAAAAATACTGAATGATGCAACAGATGCCCATCCCTTGCCTCTTGTAAATAAAAGACGCATTAAACTCAAATTTGCTCAGCAAGGAAAATCGCAGGATCTAACAATTATCATCCATGGCAATAAAGTCACAAAAATACCGGATTCTTATAATAAATATTTGATTAATTATTTTATGAATAAGCTATCTATCAAAGGCTTACCTATAAAATTAGTATATGGTAAAGAAAAAAACCCATTCATACAAACATGAATGGGTTTTAAAGAATAAGAGTAATTACTCTGCAGTTTTTGGACTAATTACGTTTTTTACTTCAGAAATGCTGTTTGCAGGAAAGCCTCCAGTATCAGCATGCTGTTTAATAAGATCTGCGTTATCTGCATTATATACACAGTAAACCTTATCACCAGTCACATAGCTGTGAACCCATTCAATTCCAGTACCCATATCTTTAAGGATACCGCATGATTTTTGTGATATTCCTTGTAATGCGTCTTTCGTAAGATCACCTGCTCCTGCTATCTCTCTCTCTATTACATATTGTGGCATTTTTACCCTCCTATTATTTATATTATTATTCTCCTATTAATTAGGTCTGTTATCAAGTGGTATTAGTAATAATAGGCATGATTAATCAATGACAGAATTATTAACAAAAATCATTGGGTCTACGTATTCTGAATTTAGCGTAAGTGACCAATGTAAATGCGGCCCTGTAGATTTTCCAGTGTTACCAACCTGTCCGAGAACATCACCTTTATTTAGTTTATCTCCAGGCTTTACTTCAATACGGTCCATATGTATAAATATACTCTTAAAATTCATACCATGATCTATATACACGAATTTTCCATTATAGAAAAAGTCCCCCGTTAAAATGACTATACCAGGAGATGGTGCGACAATATCAGTTCCAGTATTAGCTGCAATGTCTACACCGTTATGGAAATTACCTTTCTTCCCATTATAATATCTCTGTGTACCGAAAGTACCCGTTATTGTCCCTATGACAGGTATAATAAAATTTGTATCAATATTCGTTGAAACCCATTTTTTCTTCATTCTATCTAACAGCCTTTTTTCTGGAATTATCCTCTTTAACTCTTTTTCATTAGGCTGAACATATTTTTTTTCGACTTTAATATATTGTGAAGGATATATTTTCTTTTGGACTAGTAAGTCTAAATAATAATCTCTATCTCCATTTAATAAATTTAGTGTATTTTGTCCCTCGACAACACCGAAAGGAATTCCAAATAGTAAGAAATATCCTTCATCACCCTTAAATGTTGCTACTTTAGAGCCCTTGTAGTAGAAACCTTTTTTATGTTGTTCATAGGTTATTTCTTTAAGAATAATCCCCCCAGGATATGAAAAGTTATTATTGCTCTGAGCAAACGAATCACCTAGTAGAATACACACTATGATTAGAATTAGAATTTGTCTCATGGATTTAATATGTCTTTTTTATCTTTCCAATTTGATTTAATGTATTTTGTCCTTATGGTAGTAATAATACCACCCCTTACCTTCCAATAACCCACCACAGACATATATCTTGGTTTAATAAGACTTGAAATGTCTTTCAAGACTTGATTGGTATTTTGTTCATGAAATGCTCCAATATCTCTAAAAGAAGCCATGTAAAGCTTCAGTGATTTCAACTCTACACATTTCTTGTCTGGAACATAATTTATCTCAAATTCCGCGAAATCAGGTTGACCTGTAAGTGGACATAAGCATGTAAATTCTGGGATATCCATAGTTATTAAATAATCGTCAGCCGTATTTGGGTTATCAAATGTATCTAATATATCTTTCTGTAAGCTCATTTAGTTATCTCCTTATAGTAGTATTATAGCCTAGATAATATTATAATCTAATTAGGGTATATTGATGCGTTTAACAAAAATTAAATTAGCCGGTTTTAAAACATTTGTAGATCCAACCACACTCCAATTCCCAAGTAATTTAACAGGAATCATAGGTCCAAATGGCTGTGGTAAGTCGAATATTATAGACGCTATTAGATGGGTTATGGGCGAATCATCTGCTCGTAATCTAAGAGGCGACTCTATGGAGGATGTGATCTTTTCCGGATCATCTGCACGAAATGAAGTCGGTAAAGCTTTTGTTGAGTTAAACTTTGATAATTCAACTAATACATTAGATACGAAATTTGCAAGATATACTGAAATAGTCATAAAAAGAGAGGTTTCTCGAGATGGAGTGTCAAATTACTACTTAAATAACACTCGCTGCAGAAGGAAAGATATCAGAGAAGTATTTTTAGGAACAGGTTTAGGACCAAGAAGTTATGCAATTATAGAGCAGGGCATGATAAGCAAACTAGTTGAGGCAAAACCAGATGAGCTTAGAACGTATCTTGAGGAAGCGGCAGGGATAAGTAAATATAAAGAAAAAAGAAGAGAAACCGAATTAAGACTTAAACATACTCGAGATAATTTGAATCGTCTTAATGATGTAATGAAAGAGATAACTTCACAGCTTAATAAACTTGAAAGACAAGCTAAGGTCGCAAATGAATTTAGGGAAATGAAGGAAAAAGAGCGTAATGTTAAGCTAACGTTATTAGCACTTAAATGGTGTCAACTGGATAATGAGATAGATCAACGGAATTCTCAGATCAGGAAAATTGAGGTAGAGAGAGAAAAAGAACAGTCAAATCTTTCATCCCAAGATACTAAAATAGAAAACTTGAGAAATCAACGTAACGAAGAGCAATCCAATTTCGACCATATCCAAAAAGATTTTTATAAAATTGGGAGTGATATTGCGAGTTGTGAGAAAGATATTGAGCATTCACTAGAATCTGAGACGTCGAGAAAGGTCGCTTTAGATGATTTATTAAAAAAAGTTGAAGACAATAAGATAGAGATTGAATCAGAAGTCGAAAAGCAAAGATCTACAGATACATCCATCGCCAAACTCAAAAATGACCTTGAGTCAAGACAAGCTGATTTATCAAAATTAGAGGACGAAAAGAAAGATGCTAATTTTGCCATGCAAAATTTGCAAAATAAATATAATCAGTTTGTATCTGATCAATCAGATACAGTTAAACAACAAGAGGTAGAAAAAACTAAGTTGGAGGCGTCAGAGAAATCTCTTGGTCTACTTTCAAAAAGATTAAAAATACTTGAATCATTTTCTATACAAGATAATGATAAAAAAGATAATAAAGATGAAATACTTCAAAACGCAACAGATGTTCAGGAGAGATTATCGGCACTCCTAGTAGATTTTCAGCGGACAGATAATAAAGCAGACAGTAAATTTATTCAAAACTCATCTTCAAGCGTAAAATCAGTTATAGAAATATTCAAGAATCTATTTAAAGGCATAAAATTACTTGTTAGATCACAAAAAGATGAAATAATAGATATTCGTAAAAAAATACGTGATTATAATTTAATAAGTGATGATGCAAATAAACAAATAATTGAGTTAGAAAAAAAGATAAAAAGTGACTCTAGTTCTAAAGTGAAATTTGATAAGGAAAGAATAGAGCTAAAACAAATTATAGATAAGGTTGAGTGGAGGCTATTAGAAACGCAAAAATCTGAAAATCAGCTAAATATTGATATCTCAGCAGCAGAATCAGAGAAGAAATCTATCTCAATGAATATTGTGAAGCTTCAAAATGAAGGTAAAGATATGAATGACAGACGATTGGTACTATTATCATCTAGCGCATCGAAAAATCTTCCAGCTGATAAAATGAAATTAAATCTACAAACGCTTCTACAGAAAAAAAATGATAAAGAAGAGGAGCTTACGGTTTCTAGGAATACAATAGAAAAATATGATAGCGATGTATTGAAGATTGAGGGTTCTAAAAATGAAATTATGACTAGCATTTCCTCAATACAAGAGAAATTGCAGCAAAAAAAGATTAATCTTGGAGAAAAAACTGCTCAAAGAGATGCATTGCAGGAGAATAGTGAGATACCTAAAGATGATTTCAATAAAAGTATTAAAAATACTGATATCAATCAAGATCAAGGAGTTATTGAAAAAGAACTAGAAAAACTTCAAAAATCTATATCCTCAATGGGTGCAATAAATTTGGCGGCTATTGATGAACTTGAAGATCAGCAAGAAAGAAAAAAATATCTCGATTCTCAATACGATGATTTAACAGAATCAATAAAAACTCTAGATGGTGCTATAAAAAAAATAGATATTGAAACAAAATCAAAATTTAAAGATATATTTGATAATATAAATAAAAATCTTAATAACTATTTCACTAAACTATTTGGTGGAGGAAAAGCATACCTTGAGTTGACTGATAATGATTTATTAAATACTGGTGTAACCATAATGGCTCGGCCACCTGGTAAGCTTATAAAAAACATAAGCCTTCTTTCTGGTGGTGAGAAAGCAGGGACTGGCATCGCATTTGTATTTTCAATATTTAAGACTAACCCTGCACCATTTTGTTTACTAGATGAGGTAGATGCTCCTCTGGATGATGCAAACAATAACCGATTCTGTGATGTTGTTAAAGAGATGTCCAAAGAAGTTCAATTTATTTTTATCACTCATAATAAATTGACTATGGAACTAGCAGATATTTTAAGCGGTGTTACGATGAGAGAGGCAGGCGTTTCAAAATTAGTATCAGTAAATGTTAATGATGCAATTAAAATAACAACAAATAATGATGAGAGTTTAGTATCGTCAAGACCATCGTAAAATGCCAACACAAAGGAAAAACCTAAAAAAATATTATTCAGATCTTAAAAAAAAAATAACTGTATATAGTGATCAATACTATACACATGACTCTCCGACAATCACAGATCAGGAATTCGATATTTTATATAATGACCTCCTATCAATTGAAAAAGAGTATCCTGAGTATGTGACCAAAGACTCACCATCTCAACGTATTGGAGCTAAAGTTTTGGATGGTTTCAGAAAAATAAAACATGATAAACCTATGATGTCTTTGTCTAATGCTTCTAATGAGAGAGAATTTCTAGATTTTTATAACAAGATCATGGAAGAGCATGCCAAGGGAGGGTTAGAATTTTTTGCAGAGCCTAAATTTGACGGATTAGCTATTAGTCTCACTTATACTAGTGGAAATTTTCATTCAGCTGTTACAAGAGGTGACGGTGATATTGGCGAGGATGTCACATCGAATGTTAGAACCATAAAAAGTCTACCCATGACATTAAAAGGTGCTAAATATCCCAATAAATTAGTTGTTACAGCTGAGATATTTTCTCTCATTGCAGACTTCAAGCAGATAAACAGAAATCTTCAGGAAAATAACGAAAAAACTTTTGCGAATCCAAGAAATTTTGCTGCTGGAACAATAAGACAACTTAATCCTTTAGTTGCTTTTAAACGAAATTTGCAGATTTACATTCATGGTCTCATTGATATTGACGATGCATATACTGATTCGACGCATTCTGACTCTCTAAAAAGGTTGCAAAAATTTGGATTTAATATATGTGACACAAATAAAATTATTAAAAATTCTAAGGATGCTATTAAATATTTTAATCTCATGAGTGACAAAAGAGCAACATTGCCATATGAAATTGATGGCATAGTCTACAAAATAAATGATTTTCAATTAAGGGAAACTGTAGGATATACATCTAAAGCTCCAAAATGGTCGATTGCATATAAATTTACTTCTTTAGAGTCTGAGACTCAATTAGTAGATGTGAAATTTCAAGTAGGGAGAACTGGTATCATTACACCAGTCGCTGAGCTTAGACCTGTTCGAATAGGAGGTGTAAAGGTAAGTAGGGCAAGTTTGCATAATATGGATGAAATTGTAAAAAAAGATATTCAAATAAATGATTATATATTTGTTAAAAGAGCAGGTGATGTAATCCCGGAAATCGACAGAGTAAATAAGAATAAGAGGAACAACACGAAAATTGTAAAAATGCCTTCTAAATGCCCATCATGTGGAGGCAATATTGCAAAGATATCAGATCAATCTATATTCAGATGTTCAAATGAATTAAAATGCAAACCACAAATTATTCAAAGCATTTCGCACTTTGTGTCGAGAAAAGCTATGAATATAATTGGCTTGGGCGAGAATATCATCTCTGCGCTTATTGATGCGAAAAAAATTAATAATTATTCTGATTTATTCTACCTTCAAAAAGAAGATGTGTTGGAAATGGAAAGGATGGCAGAATTATCAGTAATGAATCTCCTAAATTCTATTGATAAATCAAAAAATCCTGACTTCGATAAATTTATATATTCTTTGGGTATAAGAGAAGTAGGTTCTGCTACGGCAAGAATACTTGCTTCTAAGTATAAAAATATTTCGTTTTTAGTAGACGCTGAACTTGATGAATTAATAATGATTAAAGATATAGGACCTATCGTTGCAAAAAACATCATTGATTACTTTAATAATAATGTTAACAGAGACAAGATTGATAGATTAATTCTATCTGGTATTGAAATCAATTATAAAAAAACTATATTTAACGATGCTATATCAGAAAAATTATTTGTAATTACTGGGTCATTCTTGATTAAGCCACGCAAAGAAATTGAAGAGATTATAGTATCCTTAGGTGGAAAAGTATCTGGGTCTATTTCAAAGAATACAGATTTTCTTATTTGTGGGGATAAGCCGGGATCTAAGCTTGCAAAAGCAAAAAGAGAGGATATTAAAATAATCAGTGAAAAAGAATTTTTTAAGCTTCTCTAAGAAGCTCATTTATCCCAACTTTACCTCTTGTTTTTGCATCAACTTTTTTTACGATTACAGCACAATATAAATTATATTTTCCATCTTTTGAGGGGAGAGAACCTGATACAACCACAGAACCTTCTGGCACTTCTCCATAACTGACGGTATCATCTTCTCTATCGTATATTTTAGTACTCTTGCCAATAAAAACTCCCATTGATATGACAGAGTTCTTCCTTACAATCACGCCTTCAACAACCTCAGATCTTGCACCGATAAAACAGTTATCCTCTATGATTGTTGGATTAGCTTGAAGTGGTTCTAATACACCGCCTATACCAACACCACCCGAGAGGTGAACGTTTTTTCCGATCTGCGCACATGAACCGACAGTTGCCCATGTGTCTACCATTGTGCCAGAATCTACATAAGCCCCTATATTTACAAATGATGGCATGAGTACGACATTTTCTCCAATATATGTCCCTTCTCTTGCGATTGCTTGGGGTACAATTCTAATATTTTTTTGGGATAGTTCTGGTTCAGATACGTTAACAAATCTCGAATTTAATTTATCATAAAATTTTGTGTATCCAGTATCAATTAGCTTATTAGATTTGAGTTTGAATGATAAGAGAATCGCTTTTTTCACCCATTCATTTACTACCCATTTGTCCTTTTCAGGTAATGCTACTCTTAATTTGCCACTATTTAGTGATTGAAATGTTAAATTCACAGCGTTTGCAACATCTTTCTCGTTTGAGGAATTGATGCCACTATTGTATGCACTCTCAATTAATTTTTGATCTATTTCATTCATAAAGAATTTGGTATCTCGTTATCTTTTGGTTCGAATTTATCATCCTGAGAATCCAAGAATACTAGTATATCATAATATTGTCTAATATTTTGAACATACTTAACTGTTTCCCATCCTCTTGCATACCCATATTTTGTTTGTTTGTAAAACCTAGACTGACTTAATTTAAGAATGTATGGTTCTACATCAATCCATTTCCTTACTTGAATGTTATCTTGCAAGGCAAGTTCAATTGCGTCATTTAAGTGTCCAAGTCCAATATTATATGCTGCTATAGCAAACCATTTTTTTTCACTTTCAAGGATTTTTGAGCCTATTCTTTTATAAATTTTTCTAAGATATTTTGTACCACCATAAATACTACTTCTTGGGTCGATCCTGTTTTCTATTTTAAGATCTTTTGCAGTATCTAGTGTAAGCATCATAATTCCTTTGACTCCGGTATACGAGACCGCATCTTGTTTCCATCTAGATTCTTGATATCCTACACTTGCAATTAATCTCCAATCAAAATTGTACTCTTTAGATGCTTCTTTAAAAAAAAATTCATACTTTGGAAATACATTTAATAAATCATTCAAAAAAATTTTAGTTCCAACGAATGAATGTTTCTGTTGTTTAAAAAATTGAGAGTAAATATTTGATAGCATATTTGTTTGGATCATTTTTTTAAAAAAACTAGATACTTCTTCTTCTAGATTTTTATCAACATCATTTGTAAGAATCCATGACTCTGGCTCATTTATAGCAAGCCTTTCTACTACTTTTAAATCTGAGTAGTATTTGGATAGTAATTTAAATTCATCTGAATTAACAAGAAGAAGTTTTATTTCATTATCATTTAGCATTTTAAGCAATTCATCGATATTCTTATCATCCCATACTTCAAAAGAATATTTACTTTCACCAATAGATTTATCCACTATAGATGTAATAGCATCTGACTGTATTGTATGCACCTTATTTGATTGTAAATATTGACTTAGGTTACTTCTTTTTAAATTCATTGATTTAGCTACTACAATATAATCGACTCTATTATAGGGATAACTGTATTTTAATTTTTTTGACCCTATGTTTGGACCCCAGCCTGACATAATATCGGCATCACGTTGTTCAATCATGCTAATTGCAGATTTCATATTGTCTGTTATGACGATATTTAGATCAACACCTATTTCATCAGCAAATGCTTTCATTACAGAGTAGTGATAACCAGTTTTTTTATTTTTGATTTCATAGACTGTTGTCGGACCTATTCTGGTAACAAATGTAATTACTTTTTCCTTTTGAATTCGATTTAAATCATCTTTGTAGAGAATAGAGAGTGGCTGTATATAATATAATATAACTGCGACAAATAAGGTGATAAAAATTATTCGAAATAAGAACTTAATCATTAATTACTTGTTTTATTAATGTTCCTTCTTGTATTATTTCTCTTCTTATTAAAAGCCTTATATTTATTATATTTTGGATTATAAGGTCTATTGAATCTTTTTTTATTCGTCGATCTATACCTTGTATTACTTTTTTCATTTGAGCCAAAAATCGATTTTATTTTCTTTATTAAACTCGAGATAATACCATCTTTATTTTTAAACCTATTATTTTTTGGTTTAGGTGGTTGTGTTTTTGGCGCAACAGCTGAAACAAGAGGTTCCTCTTTTTTTACATTTGAGGGCTGAGGACTCACAACTTTTGTCTCTCTAACATTATCTTTTTGATTGATAGATGCTTTAAATTCATTTTGACTCAAATTTTCTCTATCGATAAGATAGCTTGTAGCTTCTACTTCTGGATCGGGCACAATTTTTATATTTGTTTTATGTCTATCCTCGATACCTTGAATCAACTCCCGTTTTTCATTTAACAGATATGTAGCTAATCTTACAGGCAAATAAACAGTAAGTGATTTATTATTTTTTATCGCTTCTTCCTCTAACATTCTTACTAATGATATTGATTGAGATGATAATGATTTTATAAAACCAGACCCTGAGCAAGTTGGACAAGAGTCATCTGTGTTGTCAATTATAGACGCTCTTAATTTTTGTCTAGATATCTCCATTAAACCAAATTTTGAAATCCTGCTAAATTGTATTTTTGCTTTATCAATTTTTGCTAGTTCAGCCATTTTTCTCATAACTGATTTTTGTGATGATATTGACATCATATCAATGAAATCAACGACAATAAGACCACCAATATCTCGAAGTTTAAGTTGTGTACATAACGATGTTGCTGCTTCCAGGTTTGTGTTAAGCGCAGTCTCTTCGATATCTCCGCCTTTAGTTGATTTCGCAGAATTTACATCTATGCTTGTTAGTGCCTCAGTAGTATCAAATACAATATTGCCACCAGAGGGTAGAGTAATTTTTCTTCTATATACACTCTGAACCTGAGTTTCAATCCTGTAATTACTGAATATTGGAGTTGTTTGATCGTAGTGTTCCACTTTTATTTTACTATGCGGTATAAAATGCTTTTTAGCATTCATAAAATCCTCATAAAATTTAGCATCATCAATTATGATAGACTCTGTATTATCATCAACATAATCCCTTATAATTCTCGCAAGCATACTACTTTCTTCATAAATGAGGAAAGGCGCTTTCTTTAAAACAGCATTTTCGACAATATTCTCGTATATTTGTATGAGATAATTCATATCCCATTCAAGAGCATCTTTAGATGTATTAAGAGCAGATGTTCTTAAGATAACGCTCATATTTTCAGGGATATTAAGCCCCTCCAATAACTTTTTAGCATTTGTCCTGTCAGACCCCTCCAATCTTCTTGAAATACCGCCAGTATTTGGATTTTTAGGAAGTAATACTAAATATTTACCCGCGAGTTTTAGATAGGTTGTTATGGCAGCACCTTTTGTGCCTCTCTCTTCCTTATCTACCTGAATAACAACCTCTTTGCCATTTTCAATGCAATCACGTGCTGTTTTGGGTTTTCCAGGAGTAAATAACTCTGCTGCGATTTCTTTAAATGGTAAGAAACCGTGTCTCGCTCTCCCAAAATTTACAAATGCAGCTTCTAGACCAGGTTCAACTCTGGATATAGTGCCTTTGTATATGTTTGATTTGATATTTTTGGTGGGTAAATCTATGTCTAATTCCACCAAATTCTTGTTCTCGACTATAGCGAGCCTTACCTCTTCTCTCTGAGAGGCATTCAATAAAATCTGTTTCATTTAGAATCCTGTAATACATCTTTTTATTCCAATCTTTAAAGTGATTGATATTTATAATATTTTCGTAAAGACTTTGATTTAATATGTTAGCTATTTTACGTTTATATGTCGTTTTAGACTTTAATATAATACATTGGTCTTTACTAATACGTAAATCTTTGAATTAATATATCAATGATTTGTGACTTCTTCAAACGAAATTGTGGATAATATTTCTAAATATACTGTAAATATCAAGAAAATCGATAAAGATCAGGCTGGCCAGCGCTTGGATAATTTTTTGATGAAACATGCTAGAGGCGCTCCAAGGAGCCTAATTTACAAGGTTATTCGTGGTGGACAGGTTAGGGTGAATAGCAGACGCGTTAAACCAAGTTACCGTCTTGTTTCAGAGGATTTGGTAAGAATTCCGCCAATTTCCCAAAAAGTCGTAGAAAAGAGGCTTGGCTCAAATTTTATTAATAATATTCGCGATTGCATTGTATATGAGAATAACGAATTTCTTATCCTCAACAAACCTCCAGGATTGGCTGTTCATACAGGTTCTAAAATTAGCCATGATATAATCACAATACTCAAGTCTTTGCCAAAGTATACAGAGATTTCCCCAGTTAATCGTCTAGATAAGAATACAAGCGGATGTATGGTATTTGCTAAAAATTACAAGTCTGCATCCGCTATTGGAAAATGTTTTCAATCTGGAGATGTAGAAAAAAATTATGTTGCATTAATTTCAGGTGTTTTTGAGTCTAAAGAAGTTATTGTTGATATGCCATTAAAGAGAGAGAGAAAATATAGCGGTAGATCAACCAAAATTGATGAATCTGGTAAAAAATCTGTATCTATTTTGAGAGTAGATAAACGATACAAAGATTCAACGCTCATGAAAATATCCTTAAAGACAGGGAGAACACATCAAATTAGAGTACACGTTGATGCATTAGGTCATCCAATTTGCGGAGATACAAAATATGGCGATGTCGAAGTCAATAAAAAAATGCGAGAAAAAGGCCTAAAGAGAATGTTTTTACATTCTTCTGAATTATCATTTTTTTATAAACGGCAATATAATTTTACGGCTCCATTGTGGAAAGACCTAGCTGAATTTGTTGATAATTTAAATAATGAATTATAGAATTAAATAATGAATTATAGAATTAAAGTGAGCATATATTATGGATGAAAATATTTTAAAAGAACTTATCAATTCTTTTTTAGATGACAAAAAATCTGAGAGAAGACTTAAACTTATAACACGTACTTTTGTATTTTTGTTAATTCTTGTTTTAGTATTTTCTCCTTTGTTAGTTAGTAATCCAAATTTCTCCTCTGATAAACATACTGCGGTAATTAGCATCGAGGGAACAATAATGCCATCAGATATTAATACTAGAGATACACTTGAACTAATCGAACAAGCCATTGAAAATGAGATGTGTGAGAACATAATACTTATGATTAATAGCCCTGGTGGTAGCGCGACTCAATCAAAAATTATTTTTGATGAAATAGTTAAACATAAGAATTCCTCTGATAAAAAAATTTACTCAGTAATAGATGATGTGGGTGCTTCAGGCGGCTATTATATAGCTGCTAGTGGTGATAAGATATTTGCTAACTCTTCTAGTATTGTTGGTTCAATAGGCGTGAGACTTGATAGTATCAACATAAAATCTTTAGCAGATAAATTAGGTATTAAATCCCAAACCATCTCTGCTGGAGCAGATAAAACTATCTTAGACCCTTTCAATGAACTATCACCTGAGCACATTGAGCATTTGAAGGCGCTTATAAATGAAATCCATGAAGATTTTATTAATGATATCAAATCAAACAGAGGATCTAATCTAGATGAAAACAAAGTCTTTACTGGGTTATTTTGGACTGGAAAACAAGCTAAAGAACTTGGCTTGATTGATGAAGTTGCATCTATTTATGATGTTAATCGCGACTATTTGAATAACTCAAACCTTGTAACATATAATAAGAAAACTTCGATACTTGAACAATTAATGAAGTCTATAATTAATCCATCTCTTTCTACGTCCTACTTTACATTGATGCACTAGATGTATTTGAAACTTTTTTTATCGAAGAATCTAAAAAAAACTAATTTTCAATCTTTGCCAGTTATTGAGTTTACGCTTCAGAGTTCTGATGATTCTTTTTCTGAGATTACTTTAAATCATACTTTTAAAGACACTGATCACAAGAAATCACTTGGTAAAAATCTATTTATAGGTGGAGCTGATGGTTATTTTGGCGCCCTATTACTTTCAACAAGATCTGCTTTAAGAACTGGGACACGCTATCTAGTAGTGTGTACTACCGAGAAACATTCACTGGAGTTGCCAATAAAACAAAATGAGCTGATATCAAATGAGCTCAATAAATCAACTATCGCAAGCCTTAATGATTATAATGTGATCACGATAGGACCAGGACTTTCTAATGATCCATGGTCCAAAGTCATCGCAGATGACTTCAATAATCAGATATCATTAGGATTACTGAATTCAAAAGTAATAGCAGATGCAGGTTATTTATCTTATCTTTCAGAGAAAAACTTAAGTTACAAAAAATGGATATTAACACCACATGAAGGTGAGGCTGCAAATTTATTAAATGAATCACCCAATTGGATCAGAGAAAACAGAGAAGAATCATGCTATAAAATTCAGAAAACTTATGGAGGAGTCGTGGTATTAAAAGGTGCAAACACACTAGTGAATACAGGTGAGGCAATATATATTTGTAAACATGGGGGACATTATATGGGCGTTGCTGGTATGGGAGATGTCTTAACAGGGATAATTTCTTCTATGATAAGTATTTTTAAAAATGATTATTTCAATGCAATTTTATTTTCAGTTGGTCTTCATTCTCTTGCAGCTGATATGTTAAACAAAGAGAGAGGATCTGTGGGTATATTACCCTCAGATGTTATTGAAAAAATGTCTGAATTATTGAATAATTCCTAAGATATAATAGCTTAAGAGATTCTAGCTGCAATGTACGATACAAAACAAAAAGATATTTACCTAATATCTAGTATAGAGAAATATAATTTATTCTTTACTATCTTGAACCTTTTATCCAAAACGAAGAATGTAGTTTTTCTTAATGGAGATATAGGCGCTGGAAAAACAACATTCGTTAAGAAATTTATATTAAATTTTGATCAAAATAAAAATGCATATAGCCCTACATTTTCAATAATGAATGAATATAAAGTAAATGGTCTTGAAATTTTCCATTATGATTTATACAGGATTACAAACGTAAGAGAGTTGCAGGAAATAGGATTAGATTCTCATTTTGAGAGAGAGGCAATTCATTTTGTTGAATGGCCGAATGACTTTAGAAATGTTCTGCCAAATCCTGATTTAGAGATAAACTTCCGTGAATACTCTGGTCTAAGGTTATTAACAGTTGAATATGAACAATAAGTTGAAAGTCTTTTTTCTTGTTGGTCCTACATGCTCTGGTAAAAGTAGAATCGCTGTAGAGCTTTGTAAAAAATATCCATTTGAAATCATTTGTATGGATTCGGCTACAATCTATGAAGATCTTAATATTGGAACGGATAAACCTTGTGATGATATTCTTACAAACTTTAAACATCATATAATTAATATTAGAAAACCTGATCAAGGTTACAATGTAAACTTATTTTACAAAGATGCTCACAGAGCAATAAATAAAATATTTTCTAAAAATAAGATACCACTAATTGTTGGCGGGACTATGATGTATTTTAATCGTCTTATTTTTGGCATAGATTCATTACCAAAAAATAATATTACTGAGAGAAGATTTATTTCATATCTATTTGACTATTATGGCATTGAAAAGATATACGATTCACTCGAGGAACTAGACCCTTCATCATATTCTAGAATAAATTCTAATGATAAACAGAGAATAGAGAGAGCGCTTGAAGTTTTTATTTTAACAGGGAAGCCAATGAGTTCATTTTTTGGGGACACTGGACGTATAAATAGTAATTTTATTTTTAATACTATCTTTTTGACACCTAATGATAGAGAACTACATAACAAGAAAATTACTGAAAGAACAAAAAAAATGTTTGATAGAGGGTTAATAGAAGAAGTTCAAGACCTTAAAGCTAGATATTCTCTGTCATATCAAACACAGTCAATGCGATCGATTGGTTATAGAGAGGTGATGAAATATCTTGATGGGGATTTACCTCATGATGATTTAATTCAAAGATCAATGATATCAACAAGACAATTTGCAAAAAGACAATTGACTTGGATGAGGCGTTTCCAACCTGATCTTAATATCAATATTGACCACAAAGAAGATAGGGACATCATCAAAGACATAGAGACAAATTTACATTTAATATAAATAATGTCAATATAATATCATTATGAGGGAACTTAATATGCCTGAGAATCTACAAGATAAATTTTTGAACAAATTACGTAAGGATAAAACGCAAGTTTCTATTTTCTTGGTAAATGGAATTAAATTAGATGGGGTGATAGAAGCATTTGACCCGTACACTATACTTCTTAGAAATAAGATTACTCAGAGCATTTATAAACACGCAATCTCTACTATCGTTCCTTCACAGTCAGTTAAATTAGAAATTGATGACTAGGTCACTTTATATTACTATTGTTCTAGGAGAGTTATATGGCATGGAATGAACCAAATGGCAACAAAGACCCTTGGGGTCGAAAAAAACAGACTAGCTCAGAGCTAGATGACATTGTAAAAAACTTCTCTAAGTTTTTAAACGGCATGTTTGAAACAGGAGGAGGTTCTGGAGAGGGCCCAACTAAGAAGAATGTCGGGATTCTAGCTTCTGTTATTTTAGTTATTTATTTCTTATCTGGTGTCTATATAGTAAACGACGGTGAGAGAGGCGTTGTACTGCAATTTGGTGAATTTGTTAACATTCAAGGTCCTGGGCCACATTGGGTTCCGAGAATCATTCAAGGATATGAAATCGTAGATGTATCAAGAATACGGTCTGTTCAACAAAAAGCAGTAATGTTGACAGAGGATGAAAATATAGTCAGTGTGAATTTTGCCATCCAATATGACATCAAAGATGCAAGCAATTTCATATTTAACCTAAGAGATCCCGATGAAACTCTAAGAGCATCTGGTGAGAGTGCTATTAGGGAAGTCCTTGGTAAAAACAAAATGGATTTTGTAATAACTGAAGGAAGAGAGTCAATTGCTGCGTCAACAAAAGAGCTCTTACAAACAGTATTAGATGACTATGAATCAGGTATAAATGTCCAAACTGTCAATATTCTTGAAGCGCAGCCACCAGAGCAAGTACAAGATGCATTCGCCGATGCAATTAGGGCGAGAGAGGATGAGCAAAGATATATTAATGAGGCTGTAGCTTATAAAAACGAGATCATACCACTAGCGCGTGGTGAGGCAAAACAGATTTTAGAGGAAGCGAAAGCGTATAAGGTTAAATTAATTAAATCTGCAGAGGGTGAGGCGATGAGATTCAGACAGCTTTTCACCGAGTATGAAAAATCTCCTACTGTAACAAGAGAGAGATTATATTTAGAATCAGTAGAATCAGTCTTAGGTAACACTACCAAAGTTATGATTGATTTAGAGGGCGGAAATAACCTTCTGTACTTGCCACTTGATAAAATATTAGAGCAGAAAAACAGTAATGATTCAGATGATGGCATTAATAATAGTGGTGAAAGACAGAATGGCTTAATTGATAAGATTAGAATGAATAGGGAAAGTTTTTCAAACAGAAAAAGGGACTTATATAATGAATAATAGAAATCTCGTAACTATATTATTAGTAGTAGTGATCTTAATTGCCTCCTCAACTTTTATTGTTGATGAGAGAGAGGTCGCTATAAAATTTAGATTGGGCGAGATTGTCCGATCATACGAAAAACCAGGTATTTACCTCATGATACCATTTATAAATAATGTTAAAACATATGACTCTAGGCTTCTTACTATGGATTCCAAACCTGAACAATTTTTAACAAGTGAAAAAAAGAATGTTATCGTGGATTCATTTGTAAAGTGGAGAATTACAAGTCCTGAAAACTTCTATAGAGCATCAAAAGGTGATGAGAGGATAGGTATTAATAGACTTTCTCAAATAATAAATGACCTCACAAAAAGTGAATTTAGTAAACGAACAATTAATGAGGTTGTATCTGGTGACAGAGATAAACTCATGGAAATTGTAAAAGTTGAAGCAAATAATGCTGCAGGAGCATTGGGAATCACCGTAGTGGATGTCAGACTAAAAAAAGTAGATCTACCAGATGAAGTCAGTGACTCAGTTTATGCACGTATGGTTAAAGAAAGAGCAACTGTGGCAAAAGCTTTTCGCTCAAAGGGTAAAGAAGAAGCGCAGGGGATTACTGCTACTGCAGAAAGAGAATCTGCCACAATAATTGCAGAAGCATATAAAGAAGCACAAGATATAAAAGGCCAAGGAGATGCTATATCTACTGAAACCTATGCGGAGGCTTATAATCTAAATCCAGAATTCTACTCATTCTATAGAAGTTTGACAGCTTACAGAGAATCTTTTAATGCGAAACAAGATGTATTAGTAATCAAGCCAGACTCAGACTTTTTCAAGTATTTCACTGACCCAGAAGGAAACTCAAGATAGATACGTATAAGCTTATCATGGCAATCCTTTCGGTAGTTTTGATAGTGGAGGGAGTCATACCGTTTCTTTACCCAGCCAGATTTAGAACATTTATATCATACATCCTTGAATTAGATGATAATACCATTAGAATAATTGGTGGAATATGTTTACTTTTAGGAATAATCCTAGCCATAATAATCATAAGTTAAGTAATGAGCGATAAAAATTTTTTTATACCAGGTGGAATTGAATACTTTATGCCTGATGAGGCTGAAGAATTTGAAATTCTCAAATCAAAAGTATTAAAAATTTTTAAAAAATCTCACTATCAGTATGTTATTCCACCAATAATCGATAATTTACCCAATCTATTGAGTTTAAACTCTCAAGACCTTGATCAACAAACGCTTACTTTTGTTGATCAGATGACAGGTAAAAAGATTGGGATGAGAGCAGATATAACCCCTCAGATAGCGAAAATTGATCAGCATTTATCTAAAGGAGGTACATCCAGATTCGCATACATGGGAGATATTATTCGAACCACAGAAAATCAATTTGATAGAAGAAATCCATATCAGGTAGGCTGTGAACTTTTTGGTTGTTCAAATAAAAATCATGATTTAGAAGTTATTTCACAAATGATCGAGATCGTAAGACTCTCTAAAGAGAAACTCCTTGTTTTAGAGTTATGTGATTTATCTATTATTAATGATATTATCTGTTCACTCAATCTATACTCTGACGAAGTAAGTAAGCTTATTAGTTTAATTAATCTTAAATCGACAAATGAGATTAAATCATACCTAAAATATAAAAATATATCAGGAAAAAAAATAAATTTGATTACAGATTTAATCTTATTAACTGGATCTTTTGAGATAGTGTCTGAGATAAAGAAGTTACTAACAGTCAATCGAATAAAAATTAATTCTAAATTACCGGAACTAACATTTATAGCAAAAAAACTTACACCTACAGATGGAAATTTAGTTGTGAATATTGATATGACTAACCTGAGCAACCTAGACTATCAATCAAGCTTATCTTTCTCTCTATATGTTACTAACTTTAGAAAATCGATAGCGAATGGAGGAAGATATAATGCTTATAACTCAGGTACAACACAGCGACTTGCATCTGGTTTTAGTTTAGATTTAAAAGATATATATTTTTTAAGGAAAAATGGAGATAAGCATGTCTAACATTTTTTTAGTAGGAACACACTGGGGAGATGAAGGAAAAGGTAAAATAGTAGATGTTTTGTCAGATTCTGCATCTGCTTGCATAAGATTTCAGGGTGGTCACAATGCTGGCCATACACTTGTAATAAAGGGTGTTAAAACTATTCTACATTTGGTTCCATCTGGGATACTACGCGATTCTTGCAAATCGATAATTAGTAATGGTGTTGTTGTCTCACTTGATGCTTTAACAAAAGAAATTGAGGAATTAGAGAAATCTGGTATAAAGATAAAAGATAAGTTATTTGTAAGCCTTAATTGTCATGTTATATTACCCACACACAAGCTTTTGGATTTAGCACGGGAAGAATCCCTTGGGAACAAATCTATTGGAACAACAGGCAGAGGTATTGGGCCAGCTTACGAAGATAAAGTTTCTAGAAAAGGAATTAGAATATTAGACTTTGAATCAAATAAACTATCTGACAAGATTGATGAACTGGTGACTTATCATAATTTTATTTTGAAAGAATATTTCAATTATAAAACTATAGATAAAAATGAAATGCTAGATTCTTTAAGGACTGATTATGAAAAAATTAAACCTTACGTAGCAGACACATCTTTACTAGTCAATAAGCTTGCAAAAACCTCAAAATGTATTTATGAAGGTGCCCAAGGAACCATGCTTGATATTGATCATGGAACATATCCTTATGTCACCTCTTCGAATACAACATTAGCAGGATTATTATCAGGAACAGGTATAAATGTCGATAAAGTCGAATATTCCTTGGGTATCACAAAAGCATATACTACGAGAGTTGGACATGGCCCATTTCCATCTGAACTTGACAATGATTTAGGTAAAAAAATTGCTTCTTGGGGCGGAGAAAAAGGGGCTACAACTGGAAGAGATAGGAGATGCGGATGGCTAGATTGTAAAATTCTTAAACAATCTATCGAGCTAAATCGGATTAATGGTATAGCACTGACTAAACTGGATGTTTTAGATAATCTTGAGAAAATTAAAATTTGTATTGATTATGGAGAAATTAATTACGAGACAATGTCTGTTAGTGATATTAAATATTTAGAATTAGATGGTTGGATGCAATCTACAGCAGGGATAAATGATTTTAATAAGTTACCAGAAAATGCTAAAAAATATATCGAAAAAATTGAGTCTCTATGTAGCACAGAAGTAGTAATGATTTCTACTGGACCTGATAGAAGACAGATTATTGTCAAGAAGAATATCATTTAACAGTAATGTCTGATACTAACATTATCTATGGGATCCATACATGTATAGCAGAGTTGAAATCGTCTTCATCAATTTTACTGAAACTTTACATATCTTCTCAGTCTAGCAGCAAAAATATACTGTTAATTAAAGATCTAGCCAGTAAGAGTAATATAGAAATTGAGAGTATTACAAAAGATAAATTATCGTTATTATGTCAATCTTCTAAGCATCAAGGAGTAGCTATAGAAATCAAAAAGTCTTTAAAACAACAACAGTTTACTCTGGATAAATATTTACAAACAACTGATAATCCAATGATTCTGATTATCGATAATGTTCAAGACCCCCATAACCTTGGTGCTTGCATAAGATCTGCCAATGCTTCAGGAGTTTCTCTAATTGTAAAAAGAAAAACTGGGTCTGTTGGCTTAACATCTACAGTTCAGAAAGTAGCATCTGGAGGCACCAAGAATATTAATATACTTGAGTCAAACTCAATTTCTGAAATCATCAAAAAACTCAAAATGTATAATATTTCAGTTTTTGGGACTTCTGATTCTGCTAAAGATAGTATTTTTAAAAAAAGGGCTATTGATAGAGGTTTTGCTCTTATAGTAGGCGCAGAGGGAAATGGAGTTCGTCCTTCAATCATGAAAATATGTGATTATGTAGTTAATATCCCCATACATGGAAACGTTGAATGCCTGAATTTATCGGTAGCAACCGGAATCTGTCTTTATCAATTAAGGGAAAACTTGAAAAATAGCTTAGACTAAAGTAATATCCGCATAATGAATGATAATAATAGATACTACGAGCTTTTATTAATGTTTGATGTCAATCAAGATGACTCAGAAACCACATCAACTGTAGAAAAATATAAGTCCGTCATTACTTCTAGTGGCGGTCATGTTGATCGTCATGAGGACTGGGGTACATTGAAGATGGCTTACATGATTGATAAAAATAACAAAGCGAGATATATTCTAATCAATTTTGAGGCTAATGCTGAGGTGCTTGAGCAACTTAGAAATCTGATTAAATTTAACGATAGCATCATAAGACATCTTTTCACTTTGCAAAATTCCAAAATAACAGAGCCTTCCATAATGATGCAATCTAAAGAGAGGGCAGCTTCATGAATGACGTAAACCAGAAATCAAAAAAAATTAAATCATCGGACATCGATTATAAAAATATAGGTATATTAAAAAAGTTTATATCAGAATCGGGAAAGATATCTCCAAGAAGAGTTGCTGGAACATCGGCAAAAGAACAGAGACAGATCAACAAAGCAATTAAAATAGCAAGATACCTAGCCCTCCTGCCATTCTGTGATAACCATAAAAGATAATGAATGTTTTATTGTTAAAAAAAATCAAAAAACTTGGCGATGTGGGCTCTGAGGTAAATGTCAAACCCGGATATGCTCGTAATCATCTTTTCCCAAATAATTTTGCACTTCCATTAACCAAGGAAAATCAGACTATCGTCGAAAAGAAAAAACAAGAACTACTTCTACTCGAACAGAAAAATAAAGAGAAAGCAATAGAATCACAGAAAAAATTTGATGGGTACTCTTTAACATTTGATGTTAACGTTCATGAAGAAAATAAGTTATTTGGTTCTATAACACTTCAGAATATTATCGATAAACTTATACAAGATGGGTTTGATATAAAAAAGAAAGATGTAAATTTGCCACTAGGTCCAATCAAAGAGCTCTCAGAAAAGAATATAGCTACTATAAACTTACATCCAGAGGTCCAGGTAACTATACCTATTACACTGAATCCGGTAGAGGCAGATAACACAGAAGCCCAATCTAGTAAAGATTAAGTTTTTCCCAAAAAATGTAATTTTACTATAGAATATAGTAATGGCAACATCAATCCCAGGCACACCCAAAGCACTAGAGGCTGAACAAGCTCTCCTCGGTTCATTGATAATGGAATCAACCTCATGGGATAAAATTTCAGATCGTTTATTGCCATCAGATTTTTTTGATATAAAGAATAGGACCATATATTCTGAAATATATGAATTAGCTTCTAATGAGCAAGTTGTAGATTTACTTGTACTTGAAGAATCTTTAAAAAGTAAAGGAAAACTGGGGAGTATTGGTGGTAGAGAATATTTGGCAGAATTAACAAAAATAGTTCCAACACATGCTCACATTTCTCAGTATGCAGATATCATAAAAGAAAAATCAATATTAAGGGAGTTGATTAACATTAGCACAAAAACGATCAATAGTGCTTCACAAACAGACTTAGGTGATGTTAGGGATGTACTTGATAGAGCCGAACAAGACATCTTTAATATAGCTGGTAAAACGAGTACTAATTTTGATTTAAAGAAAATTGGCCCTGTGGTGAAATCATATATTGATAAAGTGTATCTCAAGAAAAACAATGATGAACTTGATTATTTGTTAACAGGTTATAATGATCTAGATAAACTTCTATCTGGATTACAAAAATCAGATCTCATAATTATCGCAGGCAGGCCATCAATGGGTAAAACAGCATTTGCGATGAATGTTGCCCAAGATATGGTATTTAAACAAAAAAAGAAAGTCGGATTCTTTAGTCTTGAGATGTCATCAGAATCTATAGCCTTGAGAATGCTGTCATCCTTAAGCGCAGTATCTCAACAAAAAATTAGAACAGGGGATTACGAAGCTTCAGCAAAAGATACCAAATCTGTTACTGGCGCTATAGAGATGATGCATGATTGTGATTTCTATATAGATGATACTGCAGCGATCTCACCAGTAGAGTTAAGAGCGAAGGCCAGAAGATTAAAAAGGAGTTCAGGTATTGATGTTATTATGGTCGATTATCTTCAACTAATGTCTATTCCAAGGTACTCAGAGAATAGGGTAAATGAAATAGCTGAAGTTACACGCGCCCTCAAAGCACTTGCCAAAGAACTAGATATTCCAGTAGTAGCATTATCACAGTTAAATAGAGGAGTAGAGTCAAGACAAGACAAAAGACCTTTTCTCTCAGACTTGAGAGAATCTGGGTCCATAGAGCAAGATGCAGATTTAATAATATTCTTGTATAGAGATGAGGTTTATAACGAGAATACTGACGCCAAAGGTATTGCTGAGGTAAGAGTTGAGAAACATAGAAACGGACCTATTGGAATGGTCAAACTAACTTGGGTTCCACATTGCACACGATTCGAAGATTATTTTCCTGAAATCTATGAAGGTGGTATGAAATAAGAGACAAATGTCTTTCATTCCTCCAATAAATCAAGTTTATTTGGCTTACCTTCCCAGTCTTTAGCATCATCCGGGGGACCTTTAATTTCAGTGATGAGAGGCCATCTCTCTGATAATCGCCGATTAATTTCGAGGAATTTTTGATTAGAGTCGTCAAGGTCATCCTCTGATACGATTGCTTCAATTGGACACTCCGGTTCACATAAACTACAATCAATACATTCTTCAGGGTTTATTACAAGAAAATTTGGACCTTCATGAAAACAGTCAACTGGACATACCTCTACGCAGTCAGTATATTTACACTTTATACAGTTTTCTGTGATAACATATGTCATTAGACTACTATTTTGCACCAATTGTTGGTTCAATGCACATGAAAAATTTAAAAAAAGCCGTGTTACCAGTCGCAGGTTTCGGGACACGATTCTTACCTGCAACAAAATCTATCCCAAAAGAAATGTTTCCGATTATCGATAAGCCACTTATACAATTCGCGGTAGATGAAGCAATATCAGCTGGAATCTCAGAGGTAATCTTCGTACTTAGTAAATCAAAGAAAAGTATAAAAAATTATTTTGATCATTCTGATGAGTTAATAGCTGAATTAAAATCCAAGGGACGCCAATCACTTATTAAGTCAATTAAAAATATACGAAAAAGAAATATTAAATTTTCTTTTGTAAATCAAAACCATGCTTTAGGTGTCGGTGATGCTATTCTTCGAGCAGAGAAACTGATTGGAGATACTCCTTTTGCAGTAATTTTTCCAGATGACTTGATTAAAGCAAAAACTACCTGTTTATCAAATATGTTAGCGAAATTTAACAATAGAACAGATGCTCTTATAGCCGTTCAAAGAATAGAAAGAGAAGATGTTGAAAAATATGGTATTGTCAATTACCAGAAAAATGTTAGGAAAATTTATGACGTAGAATCAATTGTTGAAAAACCAAAACCAAAGACAGTAAAAAGTAATCTTGCTGTTGTTGGTAGATTTATTCTAACACCTAAAATTTTTAAATTCTTGCGAAAAATTAAACCTGGACATAGTAATGAATTACAATTGACAGATGCGCTTGATATTCTAGCAAAGGATCACGTAGTTAAGGCATATGAGTTTGCAGGGAAAAGATTTGACTGTGGGAGTAAAATTGGATTACTCAAAGCTACCATGAGCTATGCAAAAGATCATCCTGAGGTTAGAAAAGAATTTATGGATATTATAAAGAATGAGGATATTTGAAGATTTTATTGATGGAAAATCTATAATCGTTTATTATGCAACATAACTTTCCCCGGTAGCTCAGTTGGTAGAGCGAGTGACTGTTAATCACCAGGTCGGCGGTTCGAGTCCGTCCCGGGGAGATATGTAAGATATTTGAATGCTGATAAGTTGATTTTAAAAAAACCTATGAAAAACCCCTCGATAGTGAAAGTAGATGCTTATAAAGTTTTTAAGCCAGAGTTATCGCCTAAACAGATGCTCGAAGCTGGTGTTTTTGGAGGAAACTATTTTAAAAGTGATATGAAAGAATATCCTGAATCTTGGTTTAAAAAAGCTAAAATAGACATCAATAAATTTGATATCGAGCTCAACTATTTTAAGATTAAGGCAGGGCTATCAAAAGAACATTGGCTATCAAAAGGATGGATTTTTGATGAAGACCCACTTGGTTGGTTTCAATGGTACTGTCGGTTCACGCTTGGCAGAAGAGTCAAGGAAATGGATCAGATTCAGATTATGAGATGGTTTAATTTTGGTCCTAGACACATAGGTGCGATAAAAAAAAATTGTGAAAAAAAAGAATATGATTGTAGAAGGAAGCAAAGACAGGCTTTGTTACAGTGGGCATATAACCCTTTTTTTTAATTTATAAATCAATTATTTTTCCATTTGCAGAGTTAATGAGAATAGTATTCACAAAATCATCATCACTTTCCTTCCTAAAAAAACATCCAAATGTGCAGGTTGGATAATTTTTAAATTCCTCCTTGCGTAATGATGATATTGTCTGTGATAAACTAGGGTTGTGCGAGACTATCAGAGTATTCTTTGTAGAATTTTTTAGAATAATGTTTGATATTGTATTTTCTGAAGCTTGATACAACTCATCTAAATAATCTGGATCTTTATCACATCTCACATCTTTTAAGATTATTTCGGTAGTTTCGCGAGTCCTTGTTGATGAAGATGATAAAACCAAATCGAATCTAAGATCTTTAACTAGAATAAATTTATTTAATAAATGAGCATCATCTATACCAGCTTTACTTAATTTCCTTTTCTTATCAGGATTATACATGCCTGATTCAGCTTCTGCATGTCTAAGTAAATAAATATACATTATACTGTTTACCTAAAGTAGTGAAAATAATACATCTACTTTTCATCATAACTATTTATTTGCAGTTGCTGCTCTAACCAATCTAAATACTCTTTTGAACCCTCATCAATATTTATCGATAATATTTCAGGTAAATCGTATTGATGATATTTTTTGATAGTATCTTCGACTGTTTGATAATTATTTTTTAATGTTTTAATTAAAAGCATAGTCTCTTTACTATTTTGTATTTTATTATTCCAATTATAAATGCTATAGATATTGGGAATTATGTTAATACATGAACAAGTACTTGCATCAAGAAGTATTTTACCTAATGACTTTGCTTGGCGAATATTCTCTGTAGTTGTTATGATGATAACTTTTTTATTTGAAGTCATTAAGAGTTGAGGTAATCCTAGACATTGCTTTTTTAAGTGATCCCATATCTATTGCTATGGAGAGTCTTATATGGCCGCTCATACCAAATGCACTTCCAGGCACTACAGCTACTTTAGCCTGATTTAACAAGTGCATTGCTAACTCAGTATCATCTAGTATGTTTTTATTTTTTGATATATATTTATCAAAAGAGGGGAAGACATAGAAAGTACCATCAGTTTCTTTACAAAGTACACCGTCAATCTTATTTAAAGACTCCACCACAAAGTCATGCCTCTTTTTATATTCTGATTTCATCTTAGGAAGTTCAAGACATTCTTGGGTCAATGCCGCTGCCGCTGCTGCTTGAGAAATTGAGCTCGCACAAGATGTACTTTGTGATTGCAGTGTTTTCATCTTTTTAATAACCTCGCTATTACCTGCTGCATATCCTATTCTCCAGCCTGTCATTGAGTATGCTTTAGATACACCATTTAAAACAACCGTCCTCTCTTTGAGAGCAGGACAAACGTTCACGATATTATGAAATTTTTCGTCATGCCAGTGTATATGCTCATAAATATCATCCGAGGAGATGAATATCTTTTCATGTTTTATTATCGTTTCGGCTATAGATGACAGTGTTTGCTTACAAAAGTATTTTCCACTGGGGTTATTAGGGCTATTTAGCATTAATAGTTTTGTCTTACTGGTAATAGCCTGACCTAATTTCTCAATATCAATATTAAAATTATCACTGTAAAAAGTTTTCAACATTATAGGTTTTCCGCCTGCATACACAACCATATCAGAGTATGATACCCAATATGGTTCTGGAATTATGACTTCGTCACCTTGATCAATCAACACTTGGAGCATATTAAAAATCGATTGCTTGCAACCCGCGGATACAATAATTTCATCTGTTGTATAAGATAGATTATTTTCACTCTGGAATTTTTTAATAATTGCTTTCTTGAGATCTATTGTTCCATCAACCGAGGTATACTTCGTTTTACCTGAGTCAATGGCAATCTTCGCTGCATCTTTAATATAGGCAGGTGTATCAAAATCTGGTTCACCCACCGTCAAGACGATTACATCTTCGCCTTGTTGTCTCATCTCATTTGCCTTAGATGTGAGAGCCATTGTCGAAGATGGTTTTATTAAATTTATTCTATTCGAGAAAGTCAATGTTTTTCCTTGATACATAATCGTACCATATTTAATCCTTTCAAGTAAACTTCATGTTAAAATAGGAGTATGAAGTCTTTTAAATTGAAATCATCTTATTCACCCTCTGGCGATCAGCCTATTGCCATCAAATCGCTAGTCGATGGGATTAATCAAAATCAATATCATCAGACACTTTTGGGAGTTACTGGCTCTGGAAAAACATTTACAATGGCAAAGATTATTGAAGAAACCAACAAAACAGCCCTTATAATGGCTCCTAATAAAACACTCGCTGCTCAGCTATATACAGAGATGAGAGATTTTTTTCCATCAAATTCAGTAGAGTATTTCGTCTCATATTATGATTATTATCAACCAGAGGCATACGTACCAGTTTCAGACACATATATAGCAAAAGATGCATCTTTAAATGAGCATATTGAGCAAATGAGATTATCTGCAACGAAATCACTTGTTGAAAGAGACGATGCTATTGTCGTAGCAAGTGTTTCAGCAATATATGGACTGGGTGATCCAAAGACTTATCTAAAAATGATCTTACATCTTGTCCAAGGCGATCAAATAGACAGAAAAAAAATACAAGAACGTTTAGTAGAATTACAATATGAACGAAATGATGTAGAATTACGTCGAGGTACTTTTTCTTCAAAGGGTGAGATAATTGATATTTTTCCAGCTGATTCGGAGAAAGATGCATTGAGAGTAGAGTTATTTGATAAAGAAATTGAAAACTTATACATATTTGATCCCTTAACTGGATCTGTTTTGAGAAACATAAAGAGGTTCACTGTTTACCCTAAAACACATTATGTAACCCCACAATCTATTATTGATAATGCAATCGTTCAGATAAAGTCAGAGCTAAAGGAACAACTCACTTTTTTTTCAAAAGAAAATAAGCAATTAGAGGCTCAAAGACTTCGAGAGAGAACTAATTATGATCTTGAAATGATGGCAGAGATGGGGTACTGCTCTGGGATTGAAAATTACTCTAGATATATAGCAAATACTAAACCTGGAGAGCCTCCTCCATGTTTATTAGATTATATGCCGGAAGACGGACTTGTTATTATTGATGAAAGCCACGTAGGAGTTCCTCAAATAGGTGGAATGTATCGCGGCGACAGATCTAGGAAGGAGACGCTAGTAAATTATGGTTTTAGACTACCATCTGCGTTAGATAACCGACCATTAAAATTTGAAGAATTTGAATCTTATAAATTTCAAACCATCTATGTCTCAGCAACGCCAGGAGAGTATGAGGTAAAAAAGTCTGATAGTATCATTGAGCAAGTAATAAGGCCAACATGGCTTATAGATCCAGTTGTAACAGTTAAACCGTCTAATAATCAAGTAGAGGATGTTTTATCAGAAGTTAAAAGTGTAATAGAAAATAAAAATAGAGTACTTATAACAACATTAACTAAAAAATCTGCAGAAGATTTAACAGAACATATAGAGGGTTTTGGTATTAAGGTAAGATATTTGCATTCTGATATAAATACCGTAGAAAGAGTAGAAATCATTAGAGACTTAAGGAAAGGTGAATTTGACGTTCTTGTCGGGATTAATTTACTTAGAGAGGGTCTTGATATTCCAGAGGTTGAACTAGTTGCAATACTGGATGCAGATATGGAGGGGTTCTTGAGATCTGATAGGTCACTCATACAGACAATTGGGAGAGCCGCTAGAAATATAAAAGGGAGAGTAATTCTCTATGGAGACAAAACCACTCCTTCAATGAAGAGAGCTATAGAAGAAACTAATCGAAGAAGAAAAATCCAAATGAGTTTCAATGAAAAAAATAATATTAAGCCTGAATCGATAAAGAAGGCAATAAAAAACACTCTTGATGATGATAATTTTACCTCTAATAAAAACCTAGAAAAAATTTCTACAGCATCTAATATCAGGAAAAAGTTCCCTAAAATTGATCAGTCGAATGTTATGAATGTCGTTAAGGAACTTGAGAAAGAGATGTATTCTAATGCTAAAAACTTAGAGTTTGAGAAAGCGGCGAAGATACGTGATCAGATCGCCTCACTACAGGACAACTTTCTTGACATGCCTAATAAACAGAAAAAAACATCGAGGTAGCTTTAAGATAATTATACTTGTTTAAAAATAAACTGCGTGTTAATTTTACAATTCTTAGGCGCGTAGCTCAGCTGGTTAGAGCGCCACCTTGACATGGTGGAGGTCGTTGGTTCGAGTCCAATCGTGCCTATAATGAGGAATTATGTTTAATATAGTTTTAGATAGTAAGAAATATAAAGTACAAGAAAAAATCTCTATTTATGAGTTTTTGAAGTCCAATAATAATGATAAAAACGTAGTTGCTGCACGTATAAATGGGTCATTACATGACCTAAGCGACTGTATTGAGAGTGATTGTGAGGTTGAAGCTATTAGATCAAACGAATTAGACGGTTTAGATATTATTCGACATTCTTGTGCACATCTCCTGGGACACGCTCTTAAACAAATCGATCCTAAAATAAAGATGGTTATAGGACCTGTAATCAATAATGGTTTTTATTATGACATTCTCTCTGAAAAAACGATTTCTGAGAAGGACCTAAAATCAATCGAGAATACAATGAAAAAACTTGCAAAAAAAAATTATAGTATTATTCGTCAGGTTGTCTCAAAAACTGAAGCTAAGAAAGTTTTTACGGAGAGAAAAGAAGATTATAAGCTTGAGCTAATAAATGACATTCCAAAAAATGAAATCATTGCCATATACCATCATCAGGAGTATGTAGATATGTGTAGAGGCCCACATTTGATAAATACTAAACACTTAAAACATTTTAAACTTATGAAGGTATCTGGGTCTTATTGGCGAGGTGATTCTAACAATCAACCACTACAACGAATTTATGGAACTGCATGGGATACAGAGGAATCCCTGGATAATTATCTAAAAAAACTCGAGGAAGCTGATAGAAGAGATCATAGAAAGTTAGGTCAACGCCTTGACCTTTTTCATTTTCAAGAAGAATCACCTGGGATGATTTTTTGGCATAATAATGGATGGTTTATATATTCTGCTGTAAAAGATTATATTACAAGTTATCTTATTAATAACAACTATGACATAATCGATACACCTCAAATTCTAGATAAATCTTTATGGAAAAAATCTGGTCATCTCGATAAATTTTCTGATCTTATCTACGAAGTTACATCTGAAGACAAAGGTTATGCTATTAAACCAATGAGCTGCCCAGGTCATATACAAGTATTTAATCAGGGGATAAAAAGTTATAAAGATCTTCCTATAAAATATGCAGAATTTGGAAAAGTTCACAGAGATGAGCCCTCTGGTACATTACATGGTTTATTAAGAATACGTGGTTTTACGCAAGATGATGCACATATATTTTGCACCCCGGATCAGATCGAAAATGAAATTTCTGATCTAATATCAAACATTTATGATATTTATAAAGTTTTTGGTTTTGAAAAGATTAAAGTAGAATTATCTACCAGGCCAGAGAAGAGAGTTGGTGAAGATTCTATTTGGGACAAATCTGAAAGCTCTCTTAAATCAGCATTAGATAATAATAATGTTATATGGAAAATCAACGAGGGTGATGGTGCTTTTTATGGTCCGAAAATTGATTTCTCACTTACAGATTCTCTGGAGAGGGAATGGCAGTTAGGAACAATTCAACTTGATTTCTCTATGCCAGATAGGCTAAATGCATCATATATTGATCAAGATGGCCAAAAAAGAACACCTGTGATGATCCATAGAGCTATCTTGGGATCTATAGAGAGGTTTGTTGGAATACTTATTGAGGAGTATGCTGGTGATATGCCTTTGTGGCTTGCGCCTGTACAGGTAGTCATATTAAATATAACTTCAAACCAAGAAAATTATTGTAACAATATAGAAAATTCATTACAAAAGAATAATATAAGGGCAATCTGTGATCTTAGAAATGAAAAAATTAGTTTTAAAATAAGAGAGCATACGTTATCTAAAATACCATATATTATAGTTATTGGAGATAAAGAGGTTGCAGATAACAAAATTTCCGTAAGATCAAGATCTGGTGTTGATATGGGTCAGATGACTGTTGAAAATTTTATGAAAATGTTAGACACTCATGTTATAGAAAAAAGTTTAACGATTTAGGAGAAAATAATAGCAAATAACAGAAAACTTCGAATGAACTCGCGAATTAATGTTCAAGAAGTAAGGTTAATCGCATCTAATGGAGATCAAGTAGGTGTCGTCAAGACAGTTAAAGCACTAGAGTTAGCACAAAATGAAGAACTCGATTTAGTAGAAATAGTTCCAAATCAGTCCCCACCAGTATGCAGGATAATGGATTATGGTAAATACAAGTTCGAGCAGTCAAAAAAAGCACATTCTGCTAAGAAAAAGCAGAGACAAATACAGGTTAAAGAGATTAAGTTTCGACCAAATACTGAAGAGGCAGACTATCAGGTTAAGCTCAAGAGTTTAATTAAGTTCCTAAAAGCAGGGGATAAAGCTAAGGTCACTATGAGATTTAGGGGTAGAGAAATAGCACATCAGGTTATTGGTAGAGATTTTTTGCAAAGAGTGCAATCTGACCTCGATGATTATGCTGTTGTTGAGCAGATGCCTTCTTTCGAAGGAAGACAGATGATTATGGTAATGGCTCCGAAGAAATAATTATCATATTCGTGATAATTACTGTATAATTTATACGATTTTAGGATAGATATTGAGGTCATTATGCCAAAAATGAAAAGTAACAGCGGTGCTGCAAAGCGCTTTACAAAATCATCTTCAGGTGAATACAAAAGAGCACAGTCTCATAGACGCCATATATTAACTAAAAAAAGCACAAAACGTAAGCGTCATTTAAGAGATTACATGACAGTTAGCAAAGCTGATAAGGGCCTTGTCAAACGAATGTTACCGTAGGCGTAAAAGAGGATCATAAATGGCAAGAGTTAAAAGAGGAGTAGTAGCACACTCTAAACATAAAAAGATTTTAAAGCTAGCGAAAGGATACAAAGGAGCTAGAAGCAGAGTATTCCGAGTCGCTAAGCAGGCTGTTATCAAGGCTGGTCAGTATGCCTATCGTGATCGTAGACAGAAGAAGAGACAGATTCGAGCGCTATGGATTGCTAAAATCAACGCTGCTGCTAGAATGCATAATATGTCATACAGTCAATTGATGGGTAAGATATCTAAATTAGACATAGCAGTTAACAGAAAAATACTAGCAGACTTAGCTGTAAATAATATGGAGAGCTTTGCAGAAATTGTAAATTCCGTTAACTCTTCAAAATAAGACATACTTGTAGTGGAAACTCAATATACCCTAGTTATTAATGATCTAAAAAAAAGACTTGATGAGTGCGATACTGAGCAGGACATTTTAAAAGTTAAAGCAGATTTTTTGGGTAAAAATGGCTTAGTTACCAAGCAGTTTGAAAAACTCAAAGATGCTGTTGATAAAAAACTTATCGGACAGCAGCTAAATAAGTTAAAAAATGAAGCTGAGTCTCTTATTAATGTCAGAAAATCAAACCTTATTGCTGCATCAGATACAAAAAAAATTGATGTTTCTCTTCCTGGTAGAGATGTAAGCGAAGGTTCGAGACACCCTATATCTATAACTATTAATACGATAACTGAGATATTTCGTGGCTATGGTTTTCATAAAGTTTCTGGAAAAGAAATAGAGAGCGAGTTCTATAATTTTGAGGCATTAAATATTCCTAAGAATCATCCAGCGAGAGATATGCATGATACTTTTTACATAGATGCTGATAAACTATTAAGGACACATACATCATCTGTTCAAATTCACTCGATGAAAAAATATAGAGCACCTCTTAAGATTATGACTCCCGGGAAAGTGTATCGGTGTGACTCAGATCCTACTCATTCTCCTATGTTTCATCAATTGGAAGGACTATATATTGATCAAAATGTAAGTTTTTGTGAATTAAAGGGAATTCTTGAAAAGTTTGTCGATGACTATTTCAATGAGAAATTAGAGACTAGATTTAGACCGTCATATTTCCCATTCACTGAACCATCAGCAGAACTAGATATAAAATTTAGGGGTAAATGGCTTGAGGTTCTTGGTTGTGGGATGGTCCACGAAAATGTACTTAAAAATGTCAGTATTGATACCAAGGAATACTCCGGATTTGCTTTTGGCTTAGGCATTGAGAGACTTGCGATGTTGAAATTTGACATAAAAGATTTACGATCATTTTACGAGAATGATCTAAATTTCCTGAGACAGTTTCGAGGAATCACATAAATGAAAATTACAACAGAGTGGCTATCTGAATATCTTGGTAAGAAGGATAATGAGAAATTGATTAATGATTTAACGGACCTAGGATTAGAGGTTGACAAGAGAAGTAAATCCAAAAATAGTTATATTCTAGATATTGACATTACACCAAATCGATCAGATTGTTTATCCATATATGGCATAGCAAGGGATTTGTCTGCTAAATATAATTCAAATTTAAAAAAGATAGATGCCAAGAAAATTGCATTTGCTAATAAATCTAAGTTTTTTAATAAGATAGATTCAAACATAGCACCAAATTATTCAGGGATGTTAATTCAAGGCATGAATAATAATATCCCGACTCCCAAGCTCATAAAAAATAGATTACATAAATGTGGCCTCCAATCTATAAATTTTATTGTAGATGTTGTCAATTATGTGATGTTAGACATTGGGCAACCTATGCATGCTTTTGATTTTGATAAAATAGTTGGAACTGTAGGAGTCAGGCTCTCTAGAAAAGGTGAGTCAATAAGATGTCTTGATTTGAAAAAATATAATCTGAAGCCAGATACTCCGGTAATTATTGATCAAACTGGCCCTATAGCAATTGCTGGTGTAATTGGTGGCGAATCAACGTCAACAACTAAAAAAACAAAAAATATTCTAATAGAATCTGCATATTTCTCTCCAGATTTGATAAGAAAGTCATCGAAAGATTATCGTATACAGACTGACTCTTCGTATAGATTTGAGAGAGGCGTGGATCCAAACCTTCAAAAAAAAGCAATTGAACGCTTATATTATCTAGTAACTCAAAACATTAAATTAAAATTGCAAATTAGTGCATTTAGTCTGTCAAAGAAGCCAAACACAAAAAATAACAAAAAAATTACCGTTAATCGAATTGATATAGACAGAATACTGGGCTTAGAAATCACATCCGCTAGCATCTATAATATTTTAAAAAAACTAGAGTTTGAGCCTAAAAAGGTCTCTAAAGATATTACTAAAATTACTATCCCGTCACATAGATTTGACATACACGAGAGTAGAGATGTAGTTGAAGAAATTGCTCGTCATTATGGATATAATAAATTTCCATCAAAAATGCCTAATAAAATTATTAATTTTGAATCTTACTCTAAACCAGTTTCTGAGTCGATAGCTGAAGTATTGACATCGAGAGGTTATAATGAGGTTGTTAATTTTAGTTTCATATCAAGAAATTCCCAATCGAGCACATCAAAAGCAACTGAGATCATTAGTCTTATAAATCCGATCTCCGAAGATAAAGCAGAGATGAGGGCTAATATGATTCATGGGCTATTGAAAAATGCTTCGTATAACTTAAATAGACAAGAGAATGCTATTAAACTTTTTGAGATAGGGAAGATTTATAGGAAGTCTAGTAAAAAAATTATTATAGAGGAAAATATCATAGCAGGGGTCGTTCTTGGTCCCAAACAATCAAAAAACCTTAAACAAGATTATAGAAATATAGATTTTTTTGATGTGAAAGGAGACATTGCCTCGCTTAAATTAGGCGCCGCTATCGAAAAAATATCTGAAAAAAGTTTTCTGATGAAAGGGTGTCAATCAGAAATTACTCTCAAGGCAAAACAAGTTGGACTTATAGGAGAGGTCAGTAGAGAGTTACTTGAGCAATATAGCTTAAAGACTCAAATAGTGTATTTTGAAATCTCCTTGGATAAATTAACTACACAAGAAGATATAAAATATAGTGAATTTTCAATTTATCCAAAAGTAAAACGCGATCTAACTGTAATGTGCAAAAGTGATTATATTGCTTCAGATTTAGTCAAAAATATACGAGGAAACAGATATAAACACCTGATAAATATTAGAATTAGTGATATATTCAATAATGATGGTGTTAATTATGGGACTAAAAATATCACTCTGGAATTAGTTTTTCAGCATACTAGACAAACGCTTACTGACGAGGACGTAACGGAGGAAATACATAAGATAATGTCCATGATTAAAGATGATTTGAAACTTGAAATAAAATCTTAAATGACTATAACAAAAAATACCTTAGTAGAGCTTTTACATGATGAAGTAGGTCTCAATAAAAGAGAGGCTAAAGAATTCATAGAAATGTTTTTTGAATCTATAAAAAGTAATTTAGAGAGTGGCAATGATATTAAAATATCAGGATTTGGTAATTTTATACTAAGAAACAAAAGCGCAAGACCTGGGAGAAACCCAAAAACAGGGGAAGAGGTCACAATTAAAGAGAGAAGGGTTGTAACATTTAAGTCTGGTTTAAAGCTGAAAACTAAGTTAGAAGGATTTGATTCTGTAACAGATGAATAATCAAATCAATATCCCAAACAAAAGATATTTTACCATTGGTGAAGTCTCAAAAATATGTGACCTGAAAAGCCATGTTCTGAGATACTGGGAACAAGAATTTTCTCAATTGGATCCAATAAAAAGACGCGGCAACAGGAGATACTATCAACAGAAAGATCTTATTGTTGTCCTAGAAATAAAAGATTTACTCCAAAATCAAGGCTATACAATTGATGGAGCCAAAACTAAACTTGACAATCCATCGTCTAACGAGAGATCAAATGAAACAAGTGGTCAAATAGTCAAACAATTAAAAAATGACTTGGAGCAGCTATTGGTTTTATTAAATAAATAAATGACATCAAAAATTACAAACAGATTCGATTATCAAACCTATACAACAAACAAAGTCAATAATCTAAGATATTATTGTTTATCAGAGAATATCAATGTTCCTAGTGTTACCTCAATTCTTCGAAGCACTGGGTCTAGACCTAACTCTAAACAAACAAAGAAGGTTACATATCCTATGGAAGTAGGGGATATGATGCATCAATATCTACAACAGTACTTGCATGGAGAGAGCAATATCACGATAGACTCGTCTCAAGCGTCTCTAGCAGAGTCACTAGGCAAGATTGTTATCGAGAATCTTATAAATGGCTTAGATGAGATTTGGGGATCAGAGGTATCTGTACATTATAAAGATGAATATGCTGGCACTATTGATTTGATCGGATTATTAGATAATAAAGTTTGTATCATAGATTATAAATCTTCCTATAGAACAAAAACTATAAGCGAATTAGAGGATTATTTTCTTCAGTGTGCTGCTTATGCGATTGCACATGATTGGCAATATGATACAAACATTGACTCCATAATGATTTTCCAAGTTACAAGAAGTGGAGAATACGAGATGAATCTTATTGATGGCGATGAGATGATAATATATAAGGAAAAATGGCTTAAAAGATTAACTATTTTTTATGATAAAATAAGTAATGTTAAAAATTACACCTAATGAATTATTAGATAGAAATAAATTGTTGTTTCAGAAACTCTCTGAAATAAGGAGGTTAGTTTGACCTTCCAAATCTTGAAAATGAAATAAAACTAATTAATAAAGAATTAGAGATACAGGATAATTGGAATAAAAAAAATGTAATGTTAGATTTACAAAGGAATTTAAAGCAAAAATCTAACATCACAAATGAGATTGATATTATTCAGCAGAACTTAGACCTCATCACCTATACCACCTCGTCCATATTAGAAGATGAAAAAATCACTGACAACCTAGATTTAGTTGAAGAGATGTACTCACTTATGACTGAAACAAAGCTTAAATTGAAAATATTAGAGACATCTCTTATGTTTAAGAATAAAGAGGATGTATATAATACATATATTGACATTCATTCAGGATCTGGTGGAACAGAGGCGCAAGACTGGGTTGAAATGCTATTAAGAATGTATACTAAATGGATAGAATCTCATAAATTTAAACATGAGATAATAGAAATCACAGATGGTGATGTAGCAGGATTGAAGAGTGTGACAATAAGAGTGAGTGGCGATCATGCTTATGGATGGCTAAGAACTGAGTCAGGTATTCATAGGTTAGTGAGAAAATCTCCATTTGATTCTGGAAACCGAAGACACACATCATTTGCATCCGTTTTTGTATATCCGGATGTAGATGATGAAATCGAAATAGAGATTAACCCATCAGATTTACGAATAGATGTTTATCGTGCAAGTGGGGCTGGCGGTCAACATGTTAATACAACGGAATCTGCTGTTAGGATCACGCATCTCCCAACGAAAATTGTTACACAGTGTCAAAATGATCGCTCGCAACATAAAAATAAAGAAAATGCTATGAAACAACTCCATGCTAAACTATATTTATATGAGCAAGATAAGATGAATGAGATTAAAAATAAGGTTGAATCAGAAAAATCAGATATTTCATGGGGTAACCAGATTAGGTCATACATACTTGATGACTCAAGAATAAAAGATTTGAGAACAAAATACGAAACAAGTAATGTTCAAGATGTACTAGATGGAAATTTAGATCAATTTATTGAAGAATGTTTAAGAAAGGGTTACTAGGATGACCGATGAGAATAAATTAATTTTAGAGAGAAAAAAGAAGCTCAAAGATTCGCTTGAGTATCAGTCAACTTATCCAAATTCTTTTCGAAAGACTCACTATTCAAGGGATTTAATAGAAGAATTTGAGTCAAAAAGTAAAGAAGATCTGGAGAGTCATTCTGAGCTATTCTCAATTTCTGGAAGACTATTGACCATAAGATTGATGGGGAACTCTGCTTTTGCGAACCTTCATGATGATCTAGGAAAGATACAGATTTATATTCAAAAAAAACAAGTTGGTGAAGAACTTTATAAATTGTTTAATATACTAGATCTGGGAGATATTGTTGGAGTTGAGGGATCAATATTTAAAACCAAAACTGGTGAGCTCACATTAAATGTAAGTAAAATAATTTTGTTATCAAAATCTCTAAGGCCATTACCTGAGAAATTTCACGGTATAGCTGATATAGAGATCAAATACAGACAGAGATACCTAGACTTAATAACTGACACGCAGAGTAAAGATGTATTTATTAAGAGATCCAAAATTGTCAGCCAGATTAGGGAATATTTTACAGAAAACGATTATATGGAAGTTGAGACACCGATGATGCATCAGATCCCAGGGGGCGCTAATGCAAAACCATTCATAACACATCATAACAGCCTAGATATTGATCTATATTTACGTATTGCACCTGAACTTTTCCTTAAAAGGTGCATTATTGGTGGCTTTGAGAGGGTATTTGAAATAAATCGGAGTTTTCGTAACGAGGGACTATCTATAAAGCACAACCCAGAATTTACTATGATTGAGTTCTATGCCGCATATCAAGACTTCACATATCTTATGACATTTATTGAGAATCTCTTTAAATCTCTTACGAGGACACTGAAAATAGATGAACCATTTGAGTACCAAGATCATAAATTTAAATTACAAGATAAATTTATGAGAAAAACTTTTCATCAATCCATAATTGACGAAGTTAGCGATATTAATGATACAAATATCGGAGATATTGAATATCTTAAGTCATACTGTAAAGATCATAAAAATAAAGTTGCTTCAAATAATTTAGATTCTTTACTTCTTGAGATATTTGAGAAGGAGGTTGAAAAAAAGCTTATTGAACCAACTTTTATAACTCACTATCCAACATCTGTTTCACCTCTGGCTAGATCTTTTGATGATAACCCAAGTTTATGCGAACGATTTGAGTTATTTATTGCTGGAAGAGAGATTGCTAATGGATTTTCTGAACTTAATGACCCGGAAGAGCAAGCAAAGAGATTTAAAGATCAAATCGGTGTTGAAGATGAAAAGATGAAATATGATGATGATTTTATTAAAGCTCTGGAGTATGGGATGCCGCCAACAGCTGGTGCTGGTATCGGAATAGATCGCTTAGTAATGTTGTTAACAAATTCCTCTTCCATTAGAGATGTGTTACTTTTCCCTCAAATGAGACCGAAGAAATAATTTATCAAATGTCTTAAATAAATCTTGGACATTTTCAAAACTTCTTGTTTTTAACTGTTTGTTAGTATTATTTGTATATAAATAAATTTTATCTTTGATAGATAAAGTAATTTCATCTTTGTCCTCAAAATAAATTCTAACTTCGTCTTGTATTATCTGGATTTCAATATTCTTTTGTGTAAAAAAGTCTTCGATATCAGCTAAAACTTCGTGAAGTTCATTCATTACTTAATATTGCTGCGTACCCTATATAATCAGAAGGTTTGAGTTTGAATAACTTAGCTTTCTCTTTTTTAGGTATATCAAGTTTGCTAATGATTTCATGTATAGTAGATTTATTGAGTTTTTGTCCTCTCGTATATTTTTTCAATAGTTCGTATGGATCATCTTGAGAGTACTTTCGCGCAATCATTTGAATAGGTTCTGCTAATATCTCCCATGATGTATCTAAATCTTTTTTAATTTGTTCTTGGTTAATTATAATTTTACTCAATCCTGTGAGTAAATTCTTATAACTAACTTTCGAATAACCAAATGCCACGCCAACATTTCTTAAAACTGTCGAATCCGATAAGTCTCTCTGTAGCCTACTAATAACCAGCTTAGAAGAAAAAAACTTAAACATACTATTGGCCATTCCTAAATTGCCTTCAGCATTTTCAAAATTTATTGGATTTATTTTATGAGGCATTGTTGATGAACCTATCTCGCCTTTAACATTCTTTTGAGAAAAATAATTCTTAGATATGTAAGTCCACACATCTTGAGAGAACCCAATCAAGATTGAATTAATGTGTGCCATCTGATCACAAATATCAGCTAAATAGTCATGCGACTCTATCTGTGTTGTATGTGTATTTTGAGTCAATCCTAATGATTTAATGAATTTATTAGTGGAAACTGGCCAATTTATGGATGGGTATGAAACGTTATGTGAGGAATAATTCCCTGTTGCACCATTAATTTTCCCCAAAACCTTCGTTTTATCCAACAGAATGGTGAGGTATTCAAGCCTTTTATAGAAAACACTCATTTCTTTGCCCATGGTTGTGGGAGATGCTGGTTGACCGTGCGTATATGATAACATTGCTACTTTAGCATACTGCTTAGATTTCTTTTTAATATCTCTCTTGATATCATTTAAATCAATTAAAATTTGCCGAAGTCCTTCTTTTATCATTAATGCGTGGGATAAGTTATTGATATCTTCAGATGTACAGAATATATGAACAAACTCTTTGTATTTTTTTATACTTGGAGATTCGTTAATCTTCGATTTAATGTAATACTCAACAGCCTTCACATCATGTTTAGTAGTTTCCTCAATTTTTTTTATTTTCTTCGCTTCAGCTATATCAAAATTTTCAACGATATTTATCAGATATTTCTGAGATTTGGAAGATAGTTTGGGTAATTCTTTAACTTGAGGATGATTTGACAGGTAAATAAACCAAGATATTTCAACGAATAATCTATTTTTGATCAGATTATACTCTGAAAATATAGCTGATATTTCAGTGCAAAGTTTGGCGTATCTGCCATCGAGTGGTGAGATTGATAGTAATTCATCTTTTTTCATTCTAATCTTTATCTCAAAAATGATATGATAACATATAAATAAGTATTTTTGAATCTTATGGCATCGAAGAAGATTGGTTACAGAGTAGAGAGTGATTCACTGGGAAAAGTAAAAGTTCCCAAAGACGCGCTTTATGGCGCACAAACCCAGAGAGCTATCGATAATTTTAAAATTAGCTGGTATCGTTTTGATCCTATTTTTATTGAATCCCTAGCTACTTTGAAAGCTGCATGCGCAATAGCAAATAAAGATTGTAAAGTGCTGCAACCTAAAATCGCTAAAGCAATATCCTTAAGCGCTCATGAAATTTCAGCAAAAATTGAAAGTTATTATGAACAATTTCCAATAGATATTTTCCAAACAGGTTCAGGTACAAGCACCAATATGAATATGAATGAAGTTTTAGCTACTTTATCATCACGCAGAGCTAAAGTAAGAATCCATCCTAATGACGATGTGAATAAATCACAGAGCTCTAATGATGTGATTCCTTCGTGCATTAATATTTCATCAGTTCTTCTGGCTACGGAATTGTACGATGTTATAGACTTCCTAATAATTAAGCTCATTGAAAAAGAGTGGCAGTATAAAGACGTTATAAAAACTGGGAGGACGCATTTGATGGATGCGGTTCCTCTATCATTAGGCTATGAAATAGAATCATGGAGAGAGCAACTTGTTCATGCAAATGAGTCTCTGAATATCGCCAAGAGTGAGTGTCAATTCTTACCAATTGGTGGGACAGCAATTGGTACTGGATTGAATGCACCAAAAAGTTTTTCCAAAAATGTTTGCAAAGAGCTTAATAATATTTTTAGGAAGCAAAAAATTAAATTTTCACCTAATGCGAACAAATCTGAGATGATTAGTTCTCAAAACCATATACTAGGATTAAGTAGTTCACTTTTGAGAATATCAACGTGCCTTATAAAAATATCTAATGATTTGAGATGGATGAACTCTGGCCCAGTTTCTGGTCTTTCAGAGATCAAGCTAAAAGCTCTTCAGCCAGGAAGTAGTATTATGCCTGGTAAGATCAACCCAGTTATACCAGAGGCAGTTATAATGGCATCAACGCAAGTTTCTGGAAATCACAGTTGTATAATAAATTCTTGTCAGTCCAGTTCTTTTCAACTTAATACAATGCTTCCACTTATCGCACACAACATAATTGAGTCTTTTAATCTTATGATAAGCTCGGTGATATCTCTTGCAGACACAATAGAATCTTTTGAAGTTAATCATACTTCAATAAAAGACTGTCTTGATAGGAATCCAATTATTGCGACAAAACTAAATGATGTTATCGGATATGACGAGGCCTCAGCTATTGTAAAAGAAGCATATAAGACAAATAAGCCTATAATAGAAATAGCAGAGAGAAGAACCAAGCTAACTAGAAAGGATCTTGAAAAACTCTTAGACCCAAAAAAATTGGTTTAAATGCAAAAGGGCGACAAAAGAAAAGAGGACAAACCATTTTTCATCTGGCTATATGGCTTTACAGCAATACTCTCTCTTTTTTATTTGTTCTTTTATTATGATTTATTAATTGAATTACTTATAAATGATGTTAGTTATATTTCATTAATTATACTTTTAATATTTTCTTTGAGTACTATTTTTTTGGGTTATCAATCATATCAAATTCAAGAATGCATAAGTAATTTCAGTAGAATTAAAAATTCAAGTATTTCCAAGAACATGGCTAGCGAGAAAAATCTATGTAACTATTATGATCAATGTATGTATGAATTCTTTAATTTGTCACTAGGATCAACTAAAACTAATATAGACAATATTAATGAAATCTTAGAGGTTAAATTGTATAAATACATTAGAACTATAAATTTTGTAGCAGATCTATTAATTCGTCTAGGTTTAATTGGAACCGTTATTGGTTTTATCATAATGTTGCAATCTGTAACATTAATCGAAAATTTCGATATAACTCTAATGCAAGATTTAATGCGGAACATGAGCGGTGGAATGATGGTTGCTTTATATACAACATTAACTGGTATTACATCTGCAGTAATATTGATGCTTCAAAATAAATATCTTGAACAGAAAGTAATTGATTTATATTCGGGCATTGTTGAGGTATCTTTATCAAAAAATGAAACTACAGAATAATCAGAGTCTCTCCGATCCATTTACTGATTTATTATTTAATGTTCTTCTAGGATTTGTTTTCCTTTTCTTTATCACTATTTTATTCATTAACCCTATAACAAAACTTGGAAATGTAAATTTAAAAGCAGAATTTATTATTACATTAGATTGGAAGGATAGTTTGCCTGATGATATTGATTTATGGGTCCAAGATCCTAATGGTGAAATTGTTTCTTACCTCAAGAAGGATGCAGGTTGGCTACATCTTGATAGAGATGATCAAGGAGAAATAAATGATAAAGTAACAATAAATAATCAAGAGATTATATATCCGATTAATAGAGAGGTTGTTACTTTGAGAGGAATTATACCAGGCGAGTATATCGTAAACGTGTATATGTATTCAAACCCAAGTGGACGCCCAATAGATATCAATCTCACGATTGAGAAAGTTAACCCATCGCTCAAATTAGTTTATTTTAACAATTCTACCTTGATAAAAAAAGATACTGAGATGACTCTTGCAAGATTCAATCTTGACTCACAGGGAAAATATACCTCACTTAATAGCCAACAGGTAATATTGACTCCGTATAAACTAGATGGGTTATAATTATATGGTAATCATTTTAATTATAATATTTTTAACAATTATATATGGTTGGCTTGTATATAAGTTAATCTCATTTCAATATTTCAAAATGCCGTCATGGATGATTATCACTTCATTTTTAATATTTATTTTACTTCACACAGTACTAGTATCATTACTTGGATATCCAACAAATCAGAATTTACCAAATGAATTTAGATTACTTTATTTTTATAAAAACGATAATAAGATTATAGTTTTATTAAAGCCAAATGATACCGGTTATACAAGACTGCATGAGTTAGATTATAGTTTAGAACTAGAGTCATCACTTTCACAAGCAATGGATTCTGCAAATAAAGGAAGGGTGCTTATGGGGGTATTAGAAGAGGGCGCTGATAATGTAAATCCTGGTATTAAATTCATTGATATCAAGAGAAATTTACCGGCTAAATAGTGATATCATTTTTACGTTTCTGTGATAGAATATCTTCAAATCGAAATGGACAGTTATGAAATTTAAAGATTCTCTTACACATATAAGTGAAAAGAAGACAATCTTCAATATAAACAAGGTAGAGATTTCACATTTACCTTATTCCTTACGAGTTTTATTTGAAAACTATGTAAGAAATACTCCCTCTGATCAGATTAATCAGAGTGTAATTAGAGAGTTCTTGGACTGGAATGGTTCGGCAAAAGATCAAACTGAACTGACATTCTATCCAAGTAGAGTAATTATGCAGGATTTTACTGGTGTCCCTGCTGTAGTAGATTTAGCATCAATGCGAGATGCAGTAAAAAAATTAAATGGTGATCCAAGTTTAATAAATCCACAATGTCAGACAGATCTTGTTATTGACCATTCTGTAATGGTTGACCACTATGGAACTAGCGATTCTAAAGATCTCAATACTAAACTAGAATACCAGAGAAATATTGAGAGATATCGTTTGCTCAAATGGGGTCAGGGTGCATTTGAAAATTTGAGGATAGTACCTCCTAATAATGGAATTATTCACCAAATAAACATTGAATATATTTCAAGAGTAATTTTTGAGAAGAATGATCTGATTTATCCAGATACTGTCGTTGGAACAGATTCACACACAACAATGGTAAATGGATTAGGAGTACTTGGATGGGGTGTTGGCGGCATTGAGGCTGAGGCTGCAATGCTAGGTCAACCAATCCCGATGCTTTTGCCAGAGGTAATTGGTTTTGAATTAATTGGAGAATTAGTTGGGTCTACAACTGCTACTGATCTTGTATTGACAATTGTTGAAAGTTTGAGAGAGGCAAATGTAGTTGGAAAATTTGTTGAATTCCATGGCGATGCATTAGATAGATTATCAATCGCGGATAGGTGTACTATAGCTAACATGGCTCCTGAGTATGGAGCAACATGCGGTTTTTTCCCTGTTGATAAAATGACCATAGACTATTTATCTACAACAGGTAAAGACGAAAAGCATCTCAATTTAGTAAAGTCTTACTCAGAGAAAGTAGGATTTTTTAGAAATAAGAGTGATAATATCAAGTACACGCAGAATCTACATTTAGATATTTCTACTATCAAGGCATGTGTTTCAGGACCTAAAAGACCTGAGGATAGAGTTGACTTAACTGAAGTAAAAACAGCAGTAAAAAAAGAAATTGAGAAATTGAAAAAATCATCAGAAAATTCTATCACCAAAATAAAAGACGGATCAATTATGATAGCAGCAATAACTAGTTGCACAAACACATCAAATCCAAGCGTGATCATAGGTGCAGGGCTTGTGGCGAAAAAAGCTGTCGAGAAAGGTCTGTGTGTAAAATCTTGGGTTAAAACTTCTTTAGCACCAGGATCAAGGGTGGTAAAAAATTATCTTGAGCAAGCAGGCTTACTAACATATTTTGATAAACTGGGATTCAATATAATTGGGTATGGCTGTACTACCTGTATTGGAAATTCTGGCCCATTAGATGAGTCTTACGTTGAGGAGATAAATAATAACGATCTTGTAGTGAGTTCGATACTATCTGGTAATAGAAATTTTGAGGGAAGAATCCATCCTGATATTAAGATGAATTTCTTAGCTTCTCCAATGCTTGTAATTGCATATTCACTCGTTGGAACAATGGATTTTGATATAACAAAAGAATCTATTGGAGTAGATTCAGATAATAATGAAGTATACTTAAATGATATTTGGCCATCTATAGAAGAAATTAATGAATTAGTCTCAGAAAATATAACTAAGGAGATGTTCATCCAATCCTACAGTGACTTGTTTTTAGGTGATGATAATTGGCAAGACATTGATACAAAAAAATCCGAATATTTTGATTGGGAAGAGTCCTCTACGTATATCCAGCCTTCTCCTTTCTTTGATAGCCTAAATAGCGAATCCTCAAAGCTTGAACAAATAAAAAATGCATATCCACTATTAGTGCTTGGTGATAGCGTAACTACTGATCATATCTCACCAGCTGGTTCATTCAAAGAGTCAACGCCAGCAGGGAAATTCCTCGTTTCCAGAGGAACAGATATTCTGGATTTCAATTCTTATGGTTCTAGGAGAGGCAACTATCAAATAATGCAAAGAGGGACTTTTGCAAACATAAGAATACAAAATAAGCTTGTTCCAAATACAACCGGCGGGTTCACCAAACATATACCTACAAATGAAGAAATGTCGATCTATGATGCATCGCAGAGGTATATGAATAATAAAGACGACCTCATTGTTTTTGCTGGAAAAAATTATGGGTGCGGCTCATCTAGAGATTGGGCAGCAAAAGGAACTAAACTTTTAGGTGTTAAGGCTGTGATAGCAGAAAGTTTTGAGAGAATCCATAGGTCTAATTTAGTAGGAATGGGTATTCTCCCACTCCAGTTTTTAGAAGGAGATAGCTTTGAGTCTCTCCAGTTAGATGTTTATTCGCAATTTACAATTAGTACAATTAAAGAGCACGATAAAGATGCAGTCATATCCACTTCAGTAAATAATCAAGAATTTAGTTTCAAAGTTAAGATTAGGATAGATACTGCAATGGAATGGAACTATTTCATGAATGATGGAATTCTTAACTATGTTCTTAAGAATATAGCTAGTTCTGCATAGTTCCAATAATTTCTTTTATTCGATTAATATATCGTTTCTTAAAAATGAAAAACTTCAAATCGGAGCCATCACATTGTTTCCATAGATAAATTGACCTGATGCCGGCTAATAGGACTGTTCTTATTCTTGCGGCATTTAATCCAATTTTTAGGTGAACATTATCTCCACTTACAACAATTCTTGGTTCAATTTTGCTAAATGTTGATTGATAAATTTCACCAATTTGCTCGGTTTTTTCATCTATTCCCATATTATTATGATCTGCACTTAATTGTTTCAATTTTTCAAAAAAATCACTGCTGATATTTTTGTCTTTATCTACTTTTCTTACGAGCTCTTTAAGTGAAGAAATATATCTTCTTGTCTCACTACTTCTAGTAAAAATATCATCTATAACCTGTTTTTTCATATATATAAAACCAGTTTTTAAATTATTCTTATTTTTATATATTTCAGATGGATCATAAGATTCAAAATTAAGAATTGATTCTAAAAGAGGCATAAAATCATCTTCCTTATACTCGCCTTTCCATGCTAATCTAGAAACGAAATTACACGACTGATACAATGCTGCCAAAGCTAAAAGTTGTTGATCTAATTTTTCTGTCGACATAGTTCTTCTATTACCCCTCCACCAATACATTCTTGGCCTTTGTAAATAACTGCACTTTGACCCGGTGTGATAGCTCGTTCCGCAGATCTCATTTTAATATAAGTTATTTTATCATTAGTATAAATATTTATCGGTATATGTCTACCGCCATGCCTAAAACGTGCAGTATAGTCCTCTGATTCATTTGGTTCATCATTAACCCAACTAACAGAAGAGAGTTTTACATGACCGACAAAATTCAATTTATGTTCATCCTGTGTAACAATTAACTCATTTGTAGTTATATTTTTTTCTAGGACAAACCATGCTTCATTCTTTGAATCATTTCTTCCACCAATACCCAAACCCTTTCTTTGTCCAAGCGTATAATTAAAGATCCCTAAATGATTCCCTAGAACAACTCCTTTCTCGTTGATAATATTTCCTGGCTTATCTTTAATATAATTACTTATAAAACTTGTAAAATTCTTTTTGCCAATAAAACAAATACCCATGCTTTCTTTTTTCTCAAAAATTTCTAAATCAAAATTTCTAGCAATGCGTTTTACATCATTCTTGGTTATATCTTCGAGTGGGAAAATAATGTCCTGTAGAATATCTTGTTTTAACATATATAGAAAATAAGTCTGATCTTTAGATAAATCTCTAGGAATATTTAATGTGAATTTATTATTCAGATTTTGTATTTTTGCGTAATGACCTGTCGCAAACTTATCATAACCCAGAGACTTTATATGCCTATAGAAATAATTAAACTTAATCTCTTTATTGCAGTAAATATCAGGATTAGGTGTAATACCTGTATTCAAGCCATCAATAAATCTCTGAAATACTAGATCCCAATATTTATCAGAAAAATTGACTGTAAGTAATTTTATGCCAAGTTTCTCTGCTACTCTTTTCGCATCATTGTAATCATCAGCAACGCCACAGTTATTTTTAGTATCATCTTCCTCCCAGTTTTTCATAAAAATACCTGTAACTTGGTACCCCATTTCTTTGAGAAGTACTGCGGAAATCGATGAATCTACACCTCCAGACATTCCAACTATGACATTTTTGCTATAATTCATGATTTGTAATTGTTTAATTTAGCCGTTAATAGTATTATCTACGCTAAATTATAATATATCGATGTTCAAGAGGTAACAATGAATAAACTTAGATCCGCAAATGATATTCAAAAAGATTGGGATTCCAACCCGCGATGGAAAAATGTTAAAAGAGACTACTCAGCTGAAGAGGTAGCAAAATGTAGTGGTAGTGTGAAAATAGAGTACACTTTGGCTCAAAATGGTGCTGAAAAACTATGGAGCTTGATCAACACAGAGGATTTTGTCAATGCTCTTGGCGCATTAACTGGTAACCAAGCTATGCAACAAGCCAAAGCTGGTTTAAAAGCAGTTTACCTATCAGGGTGGCAAGTCGCGGGTGATGCGAATACAGGCATGCAAATGTATCCAGATCAATCTTTATATCCTGTAGATAGTGTTCCAAGTGTCGTAAAAAGAATTAATAACTCTCTTCGTAGGGCTGATCAGTTAAATATCGCGGAAGGCAATGACGTAGTTGATTACATGTTACCTATAGTGGCTGATGCTGAAGCTGGCTTTGGTGGCGTCTTAAATGCATTCGAATTAATGAAAGCAATGATAGAAGCAGGTGCAGCAGGAGTCCATTTCGAAGATCAGTTAGCCTCAGCAAAAAAATGTGGCCACATGGGTGGAAAAGTTCTTGTGCCAACACAAGAAGCAGTGCAAAAACTCGCTGCTGCAAGACTAGCAGCTGACGTTTCAGATGTCCCGACTGTATTGCTAGCAAGAACTGATGCAGAAGCAGCAAACTTAATAACAAGTGACATTGATCCTAGAGATAAAGAATTTTGCACGGGTGATAGAACCGCAGAGGGATTTTATAGAGTGAAAAATGGAATCGAGCAAGCCATCTCTCGTGGTTTGGCGTATGCTCCATATGCTGATTTAGTATGGTGTGAAACAGGTGTTCCAGATTTAACATTTGCAAAACAATTTGCTGAAGCTCTTAAAAAAGAACACCCTGAGCAGCTGTTGGCGTATAATTGTTCGCCTTCATTTAATTGGAAGAAAAAATTAGATGATGCACAAATAGCTAAATTTCAAAAGGAGTTAGGAGCTATGGGATATAAATTTCAATTTATTACTCTAGCAGGTTTTCATGCTTTAAATCATAGTATGTTTGAATTAGCTAAAGGTTACAATGAGAGTCAAATGACTGCATATGTTAAACTTCAAGAAGCTGAATTTGCATCTGAGAAAGATGGGTATACTGCAACCAAACATCAAAGGGAAGTTGGTACAGGTTACTTTGATACAGTTACTCAAGTTATTCAAGGTGGCACATCATCAACTACAGCTCTTACAGGTTCAACAGAAGAAGAGCAGTTTGAGAAGTAATACTAACAATATTACCCTGCTTTAATTTTTATGATTAAATTCAACGAACCAAGTGATGGTCAAATAATATCATTCAAGGATGGGGTGTTACAGACTCCTGACAAGCCTATAGTTCCATATATAATAGGTGATGGCATCGGTATAGATGTAACACCTGTTATGAAGAGAGTCTTGAATTATGCCATAGGTAAAGCATATGGCGTCTCTAAAGAAATTAAGTGGATGGAGATATATGCTGGTCAACAAGCAATTGATATATGTGGCCAGCTGCTACCTCAAGAAACTATCGATGCAATGAAAAAATATAGAGTTTCGATCAAAGGCCCTCTCACAACACCCATCGGAAACGGATTTAAGTCTATCAATGTTAGTATAAGACAAAAATTAGATTTATTTGCATGCGTCCGTCCTATCAGATATTTCCCTGGGACAAATAGCCCAATGGTTGATTCTAACTTAACAGACATGGTTGTTTTCAGAGAGAATACTGAAGATCTATACACTGGCATTGAGTGGAAACCTGGTTCAGATGGCGCAAAAAAAATTATAGAATTCATTAATAATGAATTTGGTGAATCACCATTTCGTTTTGAAAATGATTGTGGAATTGGAATAAAACCTGTTTCGAGGGAAGGTTCTGAGAGATTAATAAATATGGCAATAGAGTTTGCTCTTAATGAAAAAAAAGATTCTCTGACTATCGTTCATAAAGGAAATATAATGAAATATACAGAAGGTGCATTCAGAGATTGGGCATATGATTTGGTTAAGAATAAATACAATGGTTTAGCTAATGAAGATGGGACTTACTCTATAACTTGCTCTAAGTCAGGACACATGCTTACTATTAAAGATTGTATCGCAGATAATTTTTTGCAACAAATTATATTAGTTCCCGAACAACATGAGGTTATAGCAACACTTAATTTAAATGGTGATTATATTTCTGATGCATTAGCTGCGCAAGTTGGAGGCATAGGGATTGCTCCGGGCGCAAATATTGGTGATGGTTATGCTGTCTTCGAAGCAACTCATGGTTCAGCAGAATCTTTTGCCGGCAAAAATAGGGTTAACCCTAGCTCAATAATTTTATCTGGTGAGATGATGCTTAGACATATAGGTTGGGATGAGGCTGCAGATTTTGTGTTAAAAGGCGTGATTGGCGCAATACAAAAAAAGCAACTAACTTTTGACTTAGCAAGAGCGAGAGCAGGAAAGAAGTTCATTAGGCCTAGATCAAAAGAGAAGCATACAGCTGAAGAAATTAAACAAGAGCTTATGAAGCTTGTGCCTGGCGCAACATTAGTAAGTACTCAAGGTTTTGGTGACGCTGTTATAGATAATATGTAGTCGTCTACTTATCTCTGAAAATAATTCTTCCTTTCGATAAATCATAAGGCGTGAGAGCAACCATAACTGAGTCTCCGCGCAGTATTCTTATATAATGTTTGCGTATTTTTCCAGAGATATGGGCTGTAACAACATGTCCATTTTCTAGTTCGACTCTGAACATTGTATTAGGAAGAGTTTCAATTACCTTTCCTGACATTTCTATCTGTTCATCTTTTGACATATTTCATATTAGATTGTAAATTATTGTAAGTACAGTAAATTTATAGAAATTATTATGGATATATTAGCTAATAAATATAAGTCAAATTATAAGATTCTGAACTTTGATCATCTTATGAGAATTTATGAGAAAAATTATTCTTTATTCTCTATTGCTCTTGAATTTATTAATGACCAGAATAAAGCATCAACAATCCTTATTAATGATTTAAGGATGTATTATGAGCCAATATCGCTGTCTAAATACACTCATATTTTCCGGTTGTACTACAAATTTAGAGATCTGAGCAACAATCCGTTTCAATCTTATTCGTTGAAGCCGCATCTAATTTATACACTGTACCGAGACGCAAAGCTTCTTGAGGCGAAAACACTGGAGGAATTTCGTAATTTTGACAGCTCAGTAGATAATAAAATTAATCTGAATCTGAGTGTTTATTACTGGCTTAAAGCCTTAATTGAAAAAAGTGATATATATCAATAGTTTGACTAATTATTCTTAATATTCGTTACGTTTTTCATTTTTCCCCACTCAGTGCTTTACATTTACTGTCCATAACATTATGTTGACAAAGACTAACATTTTATTGACAAACATTCATAATTATCCCACACTTGAAATATTGGAAACGATACCATACCATTACGGTAAGGTATTAATTACTATTATTAATTACTTTGGAGAGAAATGATGAAATTATCAGCAAAAGGAAGATATGCCATTAAGGCAATGTTAAATATTGCAATGAATGACTCTAATACGCCTAAAACGCTATTAGAAATTTCAAAACATCAAGGAATATCCCTCTCGTATCTCGAGCAACTATTCGCGTTGTTAAGAAAAAACAACTTAGTTGCTGGTGTTAGAGGACCTGGTGGTGGTTACAGACTATCAGCAGATCCAAGCGAGATTACGATTGCCCAAATCATTAAGGCAATCAATTCTGACACTACACGGTCTTATGAGCATCAGAAAACTGATGAGCTAATTTGGGAGAAATTCAGTGATAAGTTATGCAAATATCTTGAGACAGTAACTCTTGGGTCACTGATTGATGAGGGTGTTGATGTTGTCAACACTAATGAGTTAGTAACCGAAGAATCTCTGATTACTGAAGAGACTTTAATGAAAGACAAATGGGACGCTGCATAAGCGTTATTAAGAGGAGAACTTAATGGCATACAGTAACAAAGTTCTTGATCATTACGAAAATCCTAGAAATGTTGGGACTTTCGATAAGGATGATGTTTCTATCGGCACAGGTATGGTGGGTGCACCAGCCTGTGGCGATGTAATGAAACTTCAGATAAAAGTTAATGATGAAGGAATAATTGAAGACGCAAAATTTAAAACATATGGTTGTGGATCAGCTATAGCTTCAAGCTCATTACTAACAGAGTGGGTTAAAGGCAAAAGCCTAACAGAAGCATCTCTGATCAAAAACACAGACATAGCAGAAGAATTAGCGCTTCCACCTGTGAAAATCCACTGCTCAGTACTTGCTGAAGATGCAATTAGTGCTGCAATAGATGATTACAAGAAAAAAAGCAAATAACTAAAAATATTGAAATCAGAACGATTATTTCATATATTAGTTATATTATTTAACTAATTTTAATATTTGAGGAGGCATCAATATGTCAACAACACCTAAAACTATGCCAACGAATGTAGGTGGTATAGAACGTATGTTAAGAATAGTTGCTGGGATTGCAATTTTATTCATAGGGATGGGCATGGGTATGCCGCTATGGGCTTGGATTGGTATTATACCTATTCTGACAGGCTCACTAGGATGGTGCCCACTATACTTGCCATTTGGTATAAATACAAACAAAGGTCAGTAAGAACAACAATTGGAATATTTCTAAAGAGACGCGAGAGCGTCTCTTTTTTTTAATGATTATAAAAAAACATAATAAACCAGAGTACTGGGAAATAGCGAAGAGTTTTTTGATTAATAAAGATCATACTCTCAAAGAAGTTATACATATAGTTGATGATAATAAATTTTTGCAAAGGACTTGTTCCGGCTTCCAGACACTTGCGAATGCTATTATTGGACAGCAGATATCTATATTAGCAGCAGATAGCATCACAAAAAAAATACATAATAATATTGGTAGAATTACAGCAAAGAATATTTGCTCTGCATCTGCAAATAAGCTAAGAGAGTCGGGTTTGTCTCATCGGAAGATAAAATACTTGAAGGATCTCGCAAAGCTTGTCGTAGATAAACCTGATTATTTTTCCAAATTAAATAAACTTGATGATACTGAGGTTGTGGTAGAGCTTTGCAAATTATATGGAATAGGAGAATGGACAGCTCAAAT
>TARA_B100001057_G_scaffold227039_2_pt1 | contig 89232 bp, 82 predicted proteins | sample TARA_B100001057 | Tara Oceans TARA_B100001057 (sample SAMEA2621839) | marine metagenome | biome: marine biome (ENVO:00000447); feature: surface water layer (ENVO:00002042); material: "saline water (ENVO:00002010), including plankton (ENVO:xxxxxxxx)" | depth 5 m | reverse complement strand
TGGCGGAATTGGTAGACGCGCTGGATTCAAAATCCAGTTCTGGTAACGGAGTGTGGGTTCGATTCCCACCCTGGGTACAATATTTTTAAATGAAAGAATCTAAAAAATTTATATTCAACAATATCTTTTTTGTTTTAGTATTATTGGTTATACTTATTGGATTTTATCCTTCAGTTAACAGATTTTCAAATAACTTTGATAAACTAGAGCATATTGAAGAACTTTATAAAATTATTTTAAATAATTATCATAAAAACATATCAGAGGACACCTTAGTTCAATTTATAAGAGATGGAATTTTTAATAATCTAGACCCTTTTACTCAGTATATATCAAAGGAAGATTTATTGAGAATTAATGAAGATTTTGCTGGAGATTTTTATGGAATTGGAGTTCAATTTTCAATTATTAGAGATACAGTAACTATAATAAAAGTAATAGATAATGGACCTTCTCAAAAACAAAATATATTATCCGGAGATCGTATAATTCAAGTTAATTCTAAAGACTTTACAGGAACAGAAGTAGATAATGATATGGTTATGAATACCCTGAGGGGTGCAAGAGGCGAAAAAGTTGAACTAACAATTTTGAGAAAAAATAATAAGTTTAAAAAAATATTATACAGAGATGCTATTCCTTTGAACAGTGTTGATTCATATTATATAATAAAAGATGATGTAGGTTATATAAAATTAGAGAAGTTTTCATCTACCACTTTTGATGAATTTAAAGCAGCTGTCCTTGATTTGAAAAATCAAGGAGCTAAAAAATTAATTTTAGATCTTAGAAATAATGGAGGTGGTTATTTGAATCAAGCAGTTGATGTTACAAATGAATTTTTAAATAGTGGTCTTGAAATTGTTAGTACAGATGGTGAGTATAGGAATAAAAAAGTATATTATTCAAATAAAAGAGGAGCTTTTAAAAAAGGTGACTTGGTAGTATTAATTAATGAGAATAGTGCATCTGCTAGTGAAATACTTTCCGGGGCTATTCAAGACCATGATAGAGGCTCTATTGTTGGAAATAAAAGTTTCGGAAAAGGTTTAGTTGGAGAGCAAATAAATTTAAAAGATGGAGGGGCTTTAAGAATTACAGTAGCAAAATATTACACACCATCCGGAAGAAGTATTCAAAAACCCTACAACTTTTCTGATTCATCTAGTTTTAAAAAAGAGTATAAAACAACTGGTGGAAGAATTGTATATTCTTATGGGGGAATAACACCAGACTACATTATTTCTGTAGATACAATGTCTAATTTTGAGTCAAAATTTTGGAACAATAATTATAATCTTTTATATGAAAAATCTTTTGATGTTGTAGATCAGAATAGAGACAAAATTAAAAATAATTATATTGAATATTTTAATCAAAATAAAAATAAATTCTGGATAGAAATTTTAAAATTGAGTGAAAATGAAAATGAAATGAAAGCTTATAAAGAAAAATTTATAAAATTATTTGAAAATATGATTCTTAATCACGCTTTAAGTTCTGAAGAACTTATTCGTTTTTATAATAAAGAAGATGATTATATTAAAAAAGCATTAAATATATTTGATAAAAATTAATATTTATTAATACTTACAGTGAAAAAAATAAATAGAAGAAGTTTAATTAAAAATTTTTTAGGTCTTTTTGCGTACTCACTAATTCCCAATCAACTAAGAGCATTAAGTTTTTTTCATGAAAGAAATTTTAGTAATTTTAAAACAAATAAAAAAAATATTATGAATTTTACATTACCTGAGTTAAAATACAGTTACGATGCATTAGAACCACATTTTGATGCGCGAACAATGGAGATACATCACACTAAACATCATGCTGGATATACAAACAATCTGAACAATCTAATAAAAGACACAGAATTTGATAGCATGTCCATTGAAGAAATCTTAAAGCATGATAATCTCCCTGTGGGGATTAGAAATAATGGTGGGGGTTTTTATAACCACACTTTATTTTGGGAAATCTTATCACCTAACCCAGTTGCTCCTAGTGACAATATGAAGAAAATGATTAATGAGTCTTTTGGTTCTTTTGAGCAAATGAAAGAACAGTTTTCAAAAGCTGCTGCAACAAGATTTGGTTCTGGTTGGGCCTGGTTGTGCTATGATAAAGGTAGTTTAACTATTTGTTCAACTGCGAATCAAGATAATCCACTAATGTCCGGAGGTTGCGGAGGTGTACCTATTCTTGGTTTAGATGTATGGGAACATGCCTATTATCTTAATTATCAAAACAGAAGACCAGATTATATAAATGCATTTTGGAATATTATTGATTGGTCTGTTGTTGAAGGTAAAATTAATGGCTAGTTAAGCTTATCAATTTGTTCTTGAATTTTTTCATCAGAAATAACAGAAAATAAATGCTTTGCCTCTTCTATTTTATGATTTGGCTTTAGATTATTTGTTTTCTTAGAGCAATTCCAAGATTCAAAGCTGCAGTTTAATATTTTACATATTTTATCTGATGTTTCAGGTAAAAATGGTTCACTTAAAACTGATAGTGAAAATACTATTTGTAAACATATATTTAACACTGTCTCAGTTCTATCTGAATCTAATTTATATAGTTTCCAGGGCTCTTGTTCAGCTAAAAATTTATTTCCTAGTCTTGCAAGATCAATGAGTTGGTAAAGGCCTTCTCTAAATTTATAATTTTCAATTGATTCACCAATTTTATTAGGAAATTCCGAAATTTTATTAAGTATAATTTTATCTTCTTCAGAAGTTTGGTTTCTTTTTGGAACTTTTCCATCCCAGTATTTATTAGTTAAAACAATTACTCTATTAACAAAATTACCTAAAATCGAAACTAATTCATTATTGTTTCTAGCTTGAAAATCTTTCCATGTAAAATCCGAATCTTTATTTTCTGGAGAAATTGAACATAAAACATACCTTAAAACATCTTCTTTATCTGGGAAGTCATTAATAAAATCATTTACCCAGATGGCGTGATTTCTTGAAGTTGATATTTTACCTCCCTCTAAATTCAAAAATTCATTTGCAGGAACGTTTGTTGGAAGAATGAATTCACCATGTTCTTTTAATATAATAGGGAAAATAATACAATGAAAAACAATATTATCTTTTCCAATAAAATTTATGAGTTTAGTTTTTGGACTTTTCCAATAATCTTCCCATCTTTTATTTTCTTGTTTTGCCCATTTTTTAGTGGCTGAAATGTATCCAATTGGGGCATCTAGCCAAACATATAGGACTTTTTTTTCTCCACCTTCTACTGGAACTTTAACTCCCCAATCTAGGTCTCTAGTCATGGCACGACTTTGTAGGCCTCCATCAATCCATGATTTGCATTGTCCTAAAACATTATTTTTCCATTTTTTAGGATCATGTATTTTCTTTTTCTCTAGAATACCTTTTTCTATCCATTGTTTTAACCACTTTTCATTTTTTTTCATTGGTAGATACCAATGTGTAGTTTCCTTTATGATTGGGGTGTTACCACTCAGTGTTGACTTTGGATTTCTTAGTTCTGTTGGACTTAACGCTGAGCCACATGATTCACACTGATCTCCGTAAGCGAGATTATAACCACATTTTGGACATGTTCCTTGAATGTATCTATCAGCTAGAAATTGATTATGTTTTTTGTCAAAGAACTGTTTCGTAGTTTTTTTATTAAAAACGTTTTTAGATTCTAGATTTTTAAAAAATTCTTGAGCAGTTTCATGATGTAACTTAGAAGAAGTTCTGTCGTAGATACTAAAATTTATATTTAGAGTTTCAAAAGATTTTTTATTTTTTGAATGATAAAGATCAATTATTTCTTTTGGTGATTTATTTTCTTTTTTTGCTCTGAGAGTTATAGCTGCTCCATGTTCATCCGAACCACAAATAAAGACTACATCATTTTTTTTTAGTTTTTGATATCTTACAAATATGTCAGCAGGTAGGTAAGCCCCTGCAATATGACCTATGTGAATAGGTCCATTTGCATATGGAAGAGCAGCTGTTACAATAAATTTTTCCACAGTTTAGTTTTGTATATTGTATAAAAATATATAAACTCTGTTACATGGAAAAATCTATGCAAATAGAATATTTAAATAAAGGAGATAAAGTTGCAATTATATCAATTGCAAAATATATTTCAATTGAAGAATGTAATTATGCTTATAATTACATAACAGATAAAGGCTTTAAAGTTATAAGTCTTAATAAAACAATTTTAACAAAAAGAGGAATGTTTTCTGGTACAGATCATGAAAGAATACAACTTCTACAAGAAAACTTAGACAACCCTAAAGTAAAAGCTATATTTTTTGCAAGAGGAGGTTATGGTTCTGTAAGAATAATTGATAAAATAAATTTTACAAAATTTTTAATTAATCCAAAGTGGCTTATTGGTTTTAGTGATATTACAGTTTTTCTTTCCCATATTTCTTCAAATTATAATTTTAATTCTATTCATGCTCCGATGCCAATTAATTATTCGAGTACTTTAGAATCGTCAAAGATGGAAATATTTAATTTATTAACTGGGTTTAAAAATCCAATTAAAATTCCATCTAATAAATATAATAATAGAGGGACATCAAAAGGAAAGTTAATTGGAGGAAATTTATCAATCTTATGTTCACTATTAAACTCAAATTCTTTTCCAAAGACAACTGGAAATATTTTGATAATTGAAGATGTAGATGAGTATTTATATTCAATAGAAAGAATGATGTATACTTTAAAGAGATCGGGTGTGTTAAAAAATATTTCAGGTTTAATTATCGGCGAGTTTTCAAAGACTAAAGATAACAAACCAAAGTTTGGCAAAAACATTTATCAATTAATAAATCAATTTCTGTTCGAGTATAAATACCCTGTTTGTTATAACTTTCCAGTTGGGCATATACAAAATAATACTCCAATTATTATAAATCATAGAGTTAAACTTTTTGTTGGAAAAAATGTAGAGTTAGTTTATTTAGATTAATATGAGTGAAAAAAAGTATAGATTAAATCAGTATATAGCCAAATCAGGTGTTTGCTCTAGAAGAAAAGCAGATTTATTAATTCAACTTAAAAGAATTAATGTAAATGGTAGTTTAATTACTAAACTTGGATATAAAGTTTCTGAAAATGACATAGTTGAGCTTGATGGAAAAAAACTTATAATACAAAGTTTTCAATATATTGTATTAAATAAACCAAAAGGATATATAACTACCGTTAAAGATGAGAAAGGAAGAAAAACAGTAATGGATTTAATTTCTCATAATTTAAATAAAAGAATGTTTCCAGTGGGGCGATTAGATAAAAATACAACTGGTGTACTATTACTAACTAATGATGGTGATTTGTCACAAAAATTAATACATCCTAAAAATAAAGTTGAAAAAATGTATCATGTTTTTTTGAATAAAAAAATGAAAGAAAGTGATTATAATAAGATTAAGAAAGGGTTTGCATTGGATGATGGTTTTATACAAGTTGATAAAATTAATGTTGTAAATAATTCTGATCAAAAAGAGCTAGTTTTATCTTTGCACTCTGGCCGAAATAGAATAGTTAGAAGAATATTTGAATTTTTTACTTATAAAGTTATTAAATTAGATAGAATTTTATTTGCTGGAATTTCAAAGAAAAAAATATTAAGAGGAAAATACAGACATTTAAGCAAAAAAGAAATAGGATTTTTGAAAATGAAGTAAATTAAACTAATGATTAATTGAGATTTTTTACTAAAAATATAATACTTATTAATCGACTAATTATAGTTTTGTCAGTCCTTGTAACTTTTTCAATTCTTTTTTTAACAATTCAATTTTTCAAACAACAAAATAGCGTAGAAATAAGAAAGTTAAAAGTTCTTAAAGATTTAAGAGTTGAGGAGAAAAAAAGAATTAATATTTGGGCTGATGCAGTGAGTCAAATGGCATCAATATCTATTGGTGAAACTTTAGATCCGTGTATACTAGATATAATCAAAAGTAATAATAATATTCCAGCTATATGGTTGGGTTCAAATAGTGAGTTGAAAGCATACCGTAATTTAAATCCAGTAGAGCTTTTATTGCAAAAAGAAATAGAAAATATTGAAGAAAATACTCCTGACTCTGTTGTTTTATTAAATGAAAAATATAATGAAATCTCAATTATTAAGAAAGATTTTGAAAAAAAATTAAATAATAAGTCTTTTTTAGAAGAGCAGATTAATAAAATGAAGTACTCTATTCCAATTCTTATTCAAAGTGCAAAAAAAGACAAAAACGGAGAGGTTCTATTTGACAGTCTTAACAATCCTTTAACTGATGTAACTGTTGATTATGTAATATATACAGATTCTTATATTATTAAAGAATTTAATAAGTTGTCAAGAGAAAGTAAAAATTTTATAGATAAATTAAAAAAGCTACCTGTAATTATACTATTAATTACGATTATTATTTTTTTTATAGCTTATTTAGCCTTTTATTATTCAAAAAAATCTCAACAAGATAAATTATGGGCTGGTATTGCTAAAGAAACAGCTCATCAAATTGGAACTCCGCTTTCTTCGCTCATGGGTTGGGTTGAATATTTAAAAAATCAAAATATAAAATATGATGTTATATTAGAAATCGAAAAAGACACAACTCGTTTACAACAAATTGCAAATAGATTTTCTAAAATAGGATCTTCTAGTTTATTAAAATCAACACAGATAATTCCTGTTTTAGAAAAAACTTTGGACTATGTGAAAAAAAGAGCATCTATGAACATTAATTTTTCATTTTCTTTTCATCAAAATGATAAAAATTTATCTATTAATCTTAGTCCAGAACTATTTTCGTGGGTAATTGAAAATTTATTAAAAAATTCAATTGACTCATTACAAAAATCTGGAAATATTAAATTAGAATTATTAAATACAAAGAATAGTGATTTAATAATTGATGTTATTGATGATGGCAAGGGAATCCCCAATCGCGATTTTAAAAAAGTTTTTGATCCAGGACATACAACAAAAAAGAGAGGATGGGGTTTAGGTTTGTCGCTATGCAAAAGAATAATAACTGAATATCATAGTGGTAAAATATTTGTGTTGAAATCAGTCCCGTTTAAACAAACAATTATTCGAATAGTTATAAATAAATAAATTTGGCTGGGATTTATATACATATACCTTTTTGCGTACAAGCATGCAATTATTGTGATTTTCATTTTTCAACTTCGCTTAAAACAAAAAATAAAGTTATTTCCTCAATCATTCATGAGCTTGTATTAAGAAAAAATTATTTGAAAAATGATATTGTTGAAACTATTTATTTTGGTGGTGGTACTCCTTCGATTTTGAATCCTACTGAGTTAGCTAAAATAATAGAATGCATTTTTAAACATTATAATATTTTTACTAATCCTGAAGTTACTATCGAGTCCAATCCAAATGATTTAAATAAAAAAAAAATTAAAAATCTAATTAATTTAGGGTTTAATCGACTAAGCTTAGGAGGTCAGTCTTTTAACGACTCACAACTTAAAACTTTAAATAGAAATCATTCAAGCTTTGATATTGAAAATTCAATTAAAATAGCTCAAGAATTAGGAATTAATAACATCAATTTAGATTTAATTTATGGTCTTCCTAAAATGAGTGTTAGAGATTGGGAAGAGGATTTAAATAAAGCAATCAGTTTGAATGTCACACATTTATCTTGTTATTGCCTGACTATTGAAAAAGGAACAGTTTTTTTTAATAGATTAAAAAAAGGCACTTTGAAAGTTGTTTCTGATAAGAAAAAAACAGACCAGTTTATGCTAATGAGAAATATATTAATAAATGCAAACTATATTCATTATGAAATTTCTAATTTTTGTAAACAAAATTATAGATCTAAACATAATAGTTCTTACTGGAATTCTCAAAACTATTTAGGTGTTGGTCCATCTGCTCATTCTTTTAATGGAAAAACAAGGCAATGGAATATAAATAATAACTCAAAATATATTAATTCTATTAAAAACAATGATGTTTTTTATGAAGAAGAGCTTTTAACAAGGAAGAATATAATTAATGAATTTATTTTAACTTCTTTAAGACAAATAGAAGGTCTTTCAAATAAAAAGTTAAAAGAAATAACATCGCATAAAGAGTATTTAAATATCAAATTCCAGATTAACGATTTAGTCAATAGATCATTAATATCAAAGAAAAATAATTATTATACATTAACTGAACAAGGAATGATTTTATGTGATAAAATTACATCTGATCTTTTTTTAGTTTAATTTTGCTATATGGATTTTTACTCTGAATTAAATAATGAGAAAATAAAGATTGATTTCAATTCACCAATAGATATTTCAGTTCCAATAGAATTTCAAGATGATTGTTTGTTAGCATGGGGTCAATCTAAACCTAAAAAATCACCTGTCAGAAAAGGAGATTGGGTAGGGAGTATAAAGAATGGCGCATCAGTAAATTTTAATAACATTTTTTTTAATCCTCACGCTCACATTACTCATACAGAATGTTGTGGTCATATTAGTATTGAAGAAGAAAGTATTAATTCAATACAAAAATCATTTTTTTTCTTTTCTAATTTAATTACTGTGAACCCTAAAAAAAGAGGTATGGATTTAGTTATTTCTGAAGATATGATTTTAGAAAAAATAAATCACGAATTTAAATATGAGACATTAATAATAAGAACTAATCCAAATTTACCTTTGAAAAAAAATAAAAACTATTCTAACTCAAACCCACCTTATTTAACTAAAGATTGTATTTTATTTATAAAAAAAATAGGTGTTAAAAACTTGTTAATTGACTTGCCATCAATTGATAAGGAGAAAGATAATGGTAAAGTTATAAATCATAAAATTTTTTTTGATATAATAACAGGTGGAAATACAAATACAATAACTGAGCTAATTTATGTTCCAACAAAAGTACCAGATGGAGAATACTTATTGAATTTACAATTCATGCCAATTAATAATGATGCCGCACCGAGCAGACCTATTTTATTTAAAATTCAACGTTTATAATTATGATAAAAAAATATTGTAATAGTATGACAAAATATTCTAGGTGGAAAACTCGCGAAGTTTTCATTGGTAATGTTGGAATTGGCGGACATCAGCCTATTAGAGTACAGTCAATGACAACTACAGATACAATGAATACAGAAGCTACTGTTAGCCAATGTATCAAAATGATTGATGCAGGATGTGAATTAATTAGAATTACAACACCAAGTAAAAGAGAAGCGGAGAACTTAAAGAACATCAAAGATTCATTATTAAAAAAAGGTTATAACCAACCATTAATTGCTGATATTCATTATACACCTAACGCAGCAGAGATTGCAGCAAAAATTGTTGAAAAGGTTAGAATTAATCCAGGAAATTATGCTGATAAAAAGAGGTTTCAAAAAATTGAATATACAGATGATGAATATAATCAAGAGATAGAAAGAATAAAATTAAAGTTGATGCCATTAATCGAAATAAGCAAAGAGCATAAAACTGTAATTAGGATTGGGACAAATCATGGATCTCTATCTGATAGAATATTAAGTCGTTATGGTGATACTCCTGAGGGTATGGTTGAATCTGCTATGGAATTCGTAAGAATTTTTAGATCTGAAAATCATCATCAATTAGTTTTGTCAATGAAGTCTTCTAATCCAAAAGTAATGATCGCAGCATATAGATTATTAGTTTTTCAAATGAATAAAGAGGAAATGAACTATCCATTGCACCTTGGTGTCACTGAAGCAGGTGATGGATTAGATGGTAGAATAAAATCTGCTATTGGAATAGGTTCTCTTTTGGAGGATGGTATTGGAGATACTATTAGAGTTTCTCTGACTGAACCTCCAGAAAATGAAATCCCAGTTGCTTTAAATATTTTAGATCATATTAAAAACAGAAATAATTTAAAAAAAATTTCTACAATAAAACAAACAAATTTTAATCCATTTTCATACATCAGAAGAAAGTCCAAAGTTGTCAACAACATAGGTGGAAGTAAAGTTCCAGTTGTAATTTCAGATCTATCCTTAAAATCTAAAATTACTTATAAGTCATTATTTCCTCTTGGTTACAGATACTCAATTAAATTAGATAAATGGACAATTACAGATCAAGGTTGCGATTATATATATTTAGGAGACAATGATATAGACTTTGAGATCCCAGGAACCTTAGGTTTAATTTATAATTATAAAACTTGGTTAAAACTTAAAAAAGGATATCCACTGATGTCTGCTAAGGATTACAAAAATGCAAAAAATTTATCCAATCATATTAATTTTATTTACACCACAATTTCAGCATTAAATAGAGATGTAATTGAAAAAATAAATATTGATAAATCTGCAATTTTAATTATTGAAACATTTAATTCAAATGCCTATTTTGAACTAAGAAAAATATTTATTGATTTAATAGAATTTGATAATCAAACACCAGTTGTAATTTGTAGAAAATATAATGCAGATCTTTCAAAAGATCAGCTTTTAATAAGTTCCTCTATTGAGATAGGTTCTTTATTTTGTGATGGTTTTGGGGATGGTGTTTTTATTAAAGCTCAATCTAACGAGAATGCTCCTTTTTTAAACCAAATTTCATTTGGGCTTTTACAGGCCACAAGAACAAGATTTTCTAAGACTGAATATATTTCATGTCCATCGTGTGGTAGAACTTTGTTTGATTTACAAGAAACTACTGAGAAAATTAGAAACGCAACTTCTCATTTAAAGGGCATAAAAATTGGAATCATGGGTTGTATTGTAAACGGGCCTGGAGAAATGGCAGATGCGGATTATGGTTACGTGGGCTCAGGTGTAGGAAAAATAACTTTATATAAAGGGCAGAACGTAGTTAAAAAAAATATACCTACTGATGATGCGTTACTTGAATTAATAAAATTAATTAAGGAAAATGGAGATTGGAAATCTTCAAGCATAAGCCTATAAGTAATTAATTTTTGTATTGGATACTATCTAATTTTGAAACCCATAAATTCTTTTCTATTTCAAAAGAATTTTTATTTTTTTTACTAATTGGCTTGGATGGAGGTAGATTTTGTTTAAAAGGGTCTACTTGTTTCCCATTTTTCCAAAATCTGTAACAAACATGAGGCCCTGTTGCAAGTCCTGTTTGACCCACATAACCAATAATTTCACCTTGTTTTATTCTTTTTCCAGTTTTAATTCCATTTTTTTTCCAATAGTTTACACTTCTTTTTTGCATGTGTAAATATTGAGTTTCATAAGTATTATTATGTTTGATTTTAACGTAATAACCATTATATTTTTTGTATTTAGCCGCTGTTATAATACCATCCGCAGTACTAACAATTGGCGATCCACTTTTAGCTGCAAAATCAGTTCCTTTATGTGCTTTTACTCTTCCTGTAACCGGGTGTCTTCTGGATTTGCTATATCTTGAGGATATTCTTTTAAATTCAACTGGGGCTCTAAGGAAAAAGTTTCTTAGATTTTTTCCATTTTTATCAAAATATTCAACAGATTTTAAACTCGTATTATCTTTAAATGGAATTGCATAAAAATTTTCATTATTATGTTGAAAGACAGCAGCGTATACTTTATTAATTTTTATAAATTCATTATTTATATATTTTGCATCGTATATAATTTTAAATTTATCATTTGGATTTAGTCTATAGAAATCAATTGTCCAGGGATATATTTTTTGAGCGATAGCAACAATTAATGCGTCAATTTCATTAATTTCTTTAATATTATCTCCAATTGCTTGCCAAAGATGTTCTCTAATAATGCCTGACAAATTCTTATTAATAATTTCATATGATCTTTTTTCTATTTTAGTTTTTGTAAAGTCATTAAAATCAATTAGTAAATAGCTTTCGTTATTTATATTATATGCCATTAGACTTGGCTTATCTTTCTTTTCAGAAAAGATTATTGCGTACTTGTCTCCTTGTTTTATTTTGTTAAGATTAAATATGTTATTTTTTTTCAAATATGAATCCAATTTGAAAATATTTGAATTATTAATATTATAAGGTGAAAGTATAGAAGTAATATTTTCATTTTTTTTAACAACACTTTCAAAGCATTTGTCAGTATTAATACTATCAATTTCTATTTTGTTTTTTTTTATTACTTCTTGTATTAGTCTAAGGTTAGAATTTAATTTTTTTTCTGACTTAATAATTGACTCTGTTTGATTTATTATTTGGCTTGAATTACTGAACTCGTTTTCATCTTTTTTAAATGAATTTTTATTTATCTTTTGAATTGAAGCAATTAGTATAAAAGCGATAATTATCGAAGAAAGGATGTAGGTGTAATTTTTTTTAAAACCAGACAAAATAATTTTCAATATTATTAGAAACAGATTAACTATTGAAAGAATTGTAAGAATTTTTAGTATTAACAAAAATATTGTGTTCATTTATAATTTTTTAAGCCAGCTAATTCCCCATTCTTTTTTTTCTTCTTTAGTCCAAAGTTGAGGAAAAAATATAATTTTTTGAAAACGAGGAGGTAAATATTTTTGCCAATTGGTTCCGCCAGTTGCCTTAATGATTCCTGAGGCTTTCAAATACTTGACGGCTGATTTAAAATGAGCAAGTTTCCATTTAACATTAACACATAAATCATATTCTTTTAATAGGTTGATTATTTCTTTTTTTTCTTCATTATTAATTTGAACTTCTTTAAACTTTTCCCATAGGTTTTTTTTCTTTAATTTTTTTGTTAAGCTTATTAATTGTGAAGAGTATTTTTTTTGAAATTGTGTAAGAGTATATGTTTTTTTACCACTATCTATTTCGGTTGCACCTTTACTCCAATAAAAATTTTCTATAATATTTTTATCTGTTTTTGTGGATTTATTATTTAATGATAAATTTTTAAATGATGTTGAGTAAATTTCAATTATTCTAAATTGAGCGCTTTGAAAACCACTACCAGGAAGTAGACTCATTCTAAATTTTGTAAACTCTTGTTTAGTCATCCCTTCAATCATAATATCAAATGAATTTATTAGAATTTTCATATATCTAATGATTCTTTCCAGTCGTTCTTTTAAAAAACTAAAACTTAGTTTCTTGTTCCAACCCAGATCTTGACCATTATCTTTGATAATTTTTCCATTATTTGAAATTTGCTTAAGTTCTTCGATAATAAGTTTAAAATAAAGCTCTGTTATTTGATGATATATAATAAATATATTTTCATCTGGAAAATCAGTTTTCGGGGCTTGTAAAGTTAGTAACGTATCTAAATTTATATAATCCCAATAACTTAGATAATCAGAGTATAGAAGTCCTTCTAGATATGAACTAATATCTTGTCCCGTTGTAGAGTATTTTTCAATTAATTTTTCTAACTTTTCTTCTAGATGTTTGTGTCTCATTTTATAAATCTAATAATTTATCAAAAATAATAAACAATAAAAAAAATGAGTTTTCTTATAAGTTTTCAACAGAAAGGATTTCAATATATATTGACCCAACTCTAATAGGTGTTTCTACCTTTACTGGCAAGTGTCTATAATCATCAGTCAGCCATATATAGGTTGAGTTTTTATCAGAAAAAATTCTACTTTTCTCAACAAATATCTTACATTTAATTGTTCTCAACTTACCAATTTTTGTTTTTATGGTTTCTTTATTTATTGGAACAAAATATGTTGGGAAAATATTATTTTTTTCAAGATTGAAAATTTCTAAATGAATAGTGTCATTAATTAATAGATTTTCATTTGGAATGTTTCTACTAGCAAATAATGCTGAAAGCATGTCTTGTGTATTATTAGAAATTTTCAATCCCCCTTTTCTAGAATTTCTGAAGTCTGATGTGTTTGCATAATTATTTTTTCTATCAAATAATACTACTTGATTTGCTTTATAATTATGTTCATGAATATTTCTTTTAAATTTAAGTGAGGTTAGATTTTTTGTTTCGATGTGAGATTCAAATAAGTCATCTACTTCATAAAAAAAGTCAAATAATTTTGTTGTCCCACCTTTGGCCTGAACTTTAAAACAAGAAGAATTGTCAATATTTGATATACCTACGACCTCAATTTGACCATAACCAGCTGTTAATATTCCTTTTTTATTACTTTGACCGTACGAAAATTTATATTTTACCTTTTCTCCAACTTTAAATGCCAAATTTTTATGTTTTTTATTATAAAAGTCATAAAATTCATTGTTTTTTTGTGAAAAGCATCCAAAAATACTTATGAAATATATAAATAACAGTATTTTTTTGTAAAAATTTATCATTTTTTAAATTACAATATTTATAATCTTATTTTTTACAATTATTATTTTTTTTATTTTTTTATCTCCAATTAGATCTGTTACTCTTTTTTGTGAAACAACTAAATTTTCAATTTCTTCGTCAGTCAAGTTTTTATTTATGTTTATTGATAATTTTTTCTTTCCATTAACTGAGACAGGATAATCAAAATCGTTTTTTATAAATAATTTTTCATCATATTTAGGAAACTTCTCATCAATGATATTTTTTTCCCCATGAATTTTTGACCAAATTTCTTGACAAAGAAATGGTGCAAAAGGGGAAAGAACAATAAGTAGGGGTTCTAAAATTTCTTTTTTATTGCAATTAATTTTTCTTAGTTTATTGGTGATTATCATGAATGAACTGATACACGTATTAAATGAGTATTGTTCAATATCATTTTTTATTTTAAATATTGTTTCATGAAGTATTTTCTTTTCTTCATTTGTTGCGATTTCTTCAGAAACTTCAAATTTATCATTTCTATAAAACAAGCTCCAAAATCTTTTAATAAACGAGTATACACCTGTTATCCCCTCTGTTTTCCAAGGTTTAAATTGTGTTAGAGGTCCAAGAAACATTTCAAACATTCTTAGAGAATCAGCACCGTATTTTTCAATAATATTATCTGGATTTACAACATTATAAAAAGATTTAGACATTTTCTCAACGCTACTCCCACATATATAATTACCATCTTCGCATATAAATTCAGCATTGTTATATTCTATTCTACTTTTTTTAAACTTGTTTATTTTAAGATGGTTTTTCTCAACCAAATTTATGTCAACATGTATTTTAGTTGTTTTGTATTTATCTTTTAAGTTATAGGAAACAAAAGTATTTTTGCCTTTAATTCTATATACAAAACTAGATTCCCCAAGGATCATTCCTTGATTTATAATTTTTTTAAATGGTTCCGAAAAATTAATCAACGATAGATCAAACAAAAATTTTGTCCAAAATCTAGAATAAAGTAAGTGACCTGTTGCGTGTTCTGCGCCACCAATATATAAATCTACGTTTTCCCAGTATTTAATTTCTTTTTCCCCCACAAATTTTTTGGTATTATGAGGATCTAGATATCTAATAAAATACCATGAAGAACCAGCCCAGCCAGGCATTGTTGAGTGTTCATAAACGTAGTTGTCTTTATATTTCCAATTTCTTGCTCTTGCTAATGGTGGATCGCCTTTTTTGGTTGGTAAATATGAATCAATTGATGGTAGCTCTAAAGGAAGTTCATCATCATTTATAAGTTGAGGTATATTATTTTTATAATACACTGGAAATGGCTCTCCCCAGTATCTTTGTCTACTAAATATTGCATCTCTAAGTCTAAAGTTAATGGAAGAAGAACCAATATTTTTTTGAGACACTAACTTAGAAATTTTATCGCTTGCATCAGAAATAGAAAGTTTATTTAAAAAAGATGAATTAATTACTTTACCTTCTTTTTCTAAGTAAGGCTTATTTTCAACTATAGTTCCATTACTAATTACTTGCGTAATTTTAATTTTAAAATTTTTAGCAAATTTAAAATCTCGCGCATCGTGGGCTGGAACAGCCATAATAGCACCACTTCCGTAATTTGATAATACATAATCAGAAATCCATATAGGGATTTTTTCTTTACTGAATGGGTGAAGAGCATAAGAGCCTGTGAATTCACCCGAAACAGAGTCAACATTTGAAATTCTATCTAGCTCAGTTTTTTTAAAACATTTAATTTGATATTTTCTTATTTTTTCTTTTTGATCATCTATGCAAAGTTGACTTAAATGTTCATGTTCAGGAGACAAAACTAAGAATGAAACACCAAAAATCGTTTCAGGTCTGGTTGTGAAAATTGAAATATTAAGGTTGTTTTCTGTCTTAAATATTATATTTAAACCTGAAGATTTTCCAATCCAATTTTTTTGTTGTTCTTTAACAGAATTGGGCCAGTCAATTTGGTCTAAACCTTTTAGTAATCTATCTGCATACGCTGTAATTCTTAGTGCCCACTGTTTCATTTTTTTTTGTTCCACTGTATAACCTCCTCTTATTGACACACCATCTTTAACTTCATCGTTTGCAAGGACGGTTCCTAAACCTTCGCACCAATTTACCCAAGTATTAGATAAATAAGCTAAACGATATTTTAGCAAAATATTTTGTTGTTCTTCATAACTTGAGTTTTTCCATTCATCTGCTGTAAAAACTTGAGTGTCATCATCACAAGGCGATTGAACTGATTTATTACCATTTCTTTCAAACTCTGCAATTAGTTCAGAAATGTGAATAGCTTTATCATCTATATTACAATAATAAGAGTTAAATAATTGTTTAAAAATCCATTGAGTCCATTTGTAATAATTTGTATCCGAAGTTTTTAATTCTCTTTCCCAGTCAAAGGATAAACCTAGATTCTTTAGTTGTTTTTTATATTTTTCTGAATTTACTTTTGTTGTTTTTTCAGGATGTTGTCCTGTAGCTATTGCATATTGTTCAGCTGGTAACCCAAATGAATCAAAGCCCATCGGGTGTAAAACATTATAACCTTGCAATCTTTTATAACGGCAGAAAATATCTGAAGCAATGTATCCCAGCGGATGCCCTACATGAAGTCCTGCGCCAGATGGGTAAGGAAACATATCTAAAACATAAAATTTTTTTTTATTATTGATTGTTGTTTTGAAAATTTTATTTTTTTCCCACTCCTTTTTCCACCTTTCTTCTATTGTTTTAAAATTATAATCCATCTTTTGAGTACGAGGTTTTACAAATTTATTAATTTTAAGATACTAAATCTTACTTAAATTAATTGTATTTCTTAATTTAGTTTTAGTATCATGAGCAACAAACCAAATAAAGTACTAAAAAATTCAATTTTCAGTTTAAAGACTTCTATGATTTTTACAATGTCAATTGCTCTCATGAGCATTGGGTTTATTCTAATAATATTTTTTTTCTCCAATAGATTAATTGAGAAATTACAAGAAAATGTACCTTTTAAAATTATTTTAAACAGCACAAGCTCAAACGGTATTGTAGATCTGATGAATTTTTTAAAAACTATTGATGAGGTCGATTTTCAAAAAACTCAGTTTGTTGAAAAAGAATTTGCAGCAGCAAAATTAAAAGAAAAATTAGGTGCAGATTTTCTTAATCCATTAAATAATGAAAACCCTTTACCTGATGTTATTAATTTGTATGTAAAATCTAAATTTCACAACTCAAAAGATCTAAAAGTTTTAAAGAAAAAAATAGAAAGTGATCAAGCTGTTTCAAGTGCTATTTTTCCTCTCAAAGTCTCAGATTCTTTGATGAATTTTAAATTAAAGATTTTAAAAATTTCATTTGTTGTCTGTTTTATATTTACAATACTTTCAATTATTTTAATTTATAATAATATTAGGCTAAAAATTTTCACTCAGAGTAATAATTTAAAAATAATGCAATTAGTTGGTGCAACTAAAAATTTTATACAAAGACCATATTTATTTAGAAGTTTACTGGATGGGCTTTTTGCAGCTATAATTTCAAATATGATTCTTACGATATTACTTTTTACTATTCTATTTATTATTTTTGAAGATGCTCAAGTTTTAATACAAAATTTATTTTTATACGTCACTACATTAGAAATCTTTCTGATATTTATAGTAAATATTATATTCGGTATTTTAATTTCATTTTTGAGCCATTTTTTTGTGTTAAAAAGAATATTGAGTTTAAAAACAAATTTTTACAGATAAATAATTTATATGAAAAATCAGAACCAAAAAAGCGAAGAGAAACAAAGTTTATTGTTCAATAAAAAAAAATATTTAATTCTTATTTTTTCCATATTCTTATTGTTTCTTGGTTTTCTTTTATTGTCTGGTGGTGGGGCAAGTGGCTCAACATTTAACCCAGAAATTTTTTCTAGTCGCAGAATTGTTATTGCGCCAATCATAATCATCATTGCTTTTATAATGTCTGGCTATTCTATAATGATCAAAAAATGAACAATTTAATTGACTATATTTTTTTAGCAATAATACAAGGTGTAACAGAATTTTTACCTGTTAGTAGTAGTGGTCATATTGAGTTTTTAAAAAATGTTTTTGATAATTCAAGTATTCAAGAACATGGTGCGTTTCTTACTGTAATTTTACATTTAGCTACTGCTATGAGTATAATTTTCATCTTTAGAGAAAAAATAAAAAGTTTACTATCATTTAAAAATGAGGACTCAAAAAATTACATTATAAACATCTTAGTTTCTTTAATTCCAATTGCTATACTTGTTATTTTTAATGTTGATCAACTTATTGAAAAAAAATACGATAATGGGTGGAGTTTGAATTTAGTTTCACTAATGTTTTTTATAACTGGGTTTATTCTTTTCATAACAGAAAAAATAAACATTAAAACAAAAAAGATTACTTTATTTACAGCTTTATTGGTTGGAATTGCTCAGTCTATTGCAATTCTTCCTGGAATTTCGAGATCCGGAGCAACTATTTGTTGTGCATTACTTTTAGGAGCTTCAAAAAAAGAAGCATCTGCCTTTTCCTTTTTAATTTGTTTACCTGTTATCTTAGGAAAATCTGCTATGGATATTTTAAGTTTAGATTTAATAAATTTTGATCTCAATATTTTAGTTTCATTTTTAGTTACTTTTTTTGTTGGATGCCTATGTTGCAATTGGATGATAAAGATTGTAGATAATAGTAAGTTAAAATATTTTGGGTATTATTGCTTAATTATATCTTTATTGGCTTTTAGCTTCGAAAATTTCTAATGAATAATAATATTTTTTTAATTAATAAACCTTTAAAGTGGACATCATTTGATGTTGTTAAAAAAATAAGATTTTTATTAAAAAAAAGACTTTCTCTTAGTAAATTAAAAGTTGGTCATGCTGGCACACTGGATCCTTTAGCGACAGGTCTTTTGATTCTATGCACAGGTAAAATGACAAAAAAAATACCATTAATTCAACAACTAAATAAAACTTATTTAGCTACAATAAAATTAGGTTATTATACTGAAAGTTTTGATAGAGAAAAAGATGAAATAAAAGTAAAGAATTTTAAGTTTTTAACTTTTAATGATATATATAAATTAGAAAAAGTTTTTGTTGGCAATTTAGAGCAAGTTCCGCCAAAGTTTTCTGCTGTTAAAATTAATGGAAAACGGGCATATAAAAAAGCTAGAAACAATGAAGAATTCGTAATTTCACCCAGGCCAGTTTTTTTAAATTCATTTGAAATAGTAAGTATTAACTTTCCTTTTATTACTATAAAAGTGGTATGCAGTAAAGGAACTTATATAAGATCATTAGCTAATGATATAGGAAAATACTTAAACTGTGGCGCATATCTTTTCGATCTTAAAAGAACTGCTATTGGAAAATATAAATTAGATACTGCATTACAAATGAAATTTTTTGAAACGATGCTAGATAAAAAATAAAGAAAGTAATCTACTTATATAATTTTGTATATTTGCGAACCTATAAAAAAAAAATGAAGTATAAATTATCAAATTTTAATTACGATCTACCTGAAAAACTAGTTGCAAGTAAACCTTGTCCTGAGAGAGATCAGTCTAGAATGATGGTTGTAGATAGAAAAACAGGAACTATAGAACATAAAATGTTTAAAGATATTTTAACATATTTTGATGACAATGATATGTTTGTTGTTAATAACACTAAAGTTTTTCCTGCTAGAATGTATGGTAATAAAGAAAAGACCGGTGCAAGAATAGAAGTTTTTTTACTTCGTGAGTTGAATAGTGAAATCCGTTTGTGGGATGTTTTAGTAGATCCAGCAAGAAAAATTAGAATAGGAAATAAGTTATATTTTGGAGATGATTTTTCATTAGTTGCAGAGGTGGTGGATAATACTACTTCAAGAGGGCGAACATTAAGATTCTTGTTTGATGGGAATTATGAGGAGTTTAGAAATAAATTAAAAGTGTTAGGTGAAACACCGATACCAAAGTATTTAAATAGAAGTCCTGATAAAAATGATCGTGATAGGTATCAAACAGTTTATGCAAAAGTTGAGGGTGCTGTTGCTGCTCCTACTGCAGGTCTTCACTTTAGTCGAAATTTATTAAAGAGAGCTGAAATTAAGGGTATTAAATTGAGTGAGATTACTTTACACGTTGGTTTAGGTACTTTTAAACCTGTTGAAGTGGAAGATTTATCTAAACATAAAATGGATTCAGAACGACTTTTTATTTCAGAAAAAACTTCAATTGATGTAAATAATACTCTATCAGAGAGAAGAAAAATATGTGCAGTTGGAACAACATGTATTAGAGCTTTAGAAACATCCGTTTCCACAGATGATAAATTAAAACCTTACGATGGTTGGACCAACAAATTTATTTTTCCAAATTATGATTTTAGAATTGCTAATTCAATGGTTACAAATTTTCATGCACCAAAATCAACATTAATGATGCTAGTTTCTGCATTTTCAGGTCATGACTTATTAATGAGTGCCTACCGAGAAGCGGTAAAAGAAAAATATAAGTTTTTAAGTTACGGTGATTGTATGTTGATACTATAATTATTAAAATAAATAATGTCGAAAAAGCATTTTGTAATTATTTTAGCAGCAGGTCAAGGAACCAGAATGGGCTCAGATGTGTACAAACAATTTTTAGTCTTAGGAAAAACCCCTGTTTTAATGCATAGCATTTCAAAATTCTACCAATTTGATAAAAAGTCCGTATTATCAGTAATTTTACCGAAAAACAAAATTACTTTTTGGAAATCTTTATGCCAATCACACAATTTTAAAATTGATCATAATGTTTTTAGCGGAGGAGTTTCAAGATATGAATCAGTGAAAAGCGCTTTAAATAATTTACCTATATGTGATAATGATATTGTGTCTATTCACGATGGTGTTCGTCCCTTTATTAGTATTAAATTAATAAAAAAATTATTCTTTTCTGCACTTAAAAAAAACCATGCAGCACCATATATAATCTCCAAAGATTCAATAAGAATTAATTTAGAAAATAATAAAACAATGTCTGTAAATAGAAATAATTATCTTTTTACTCAAACGCCTCAAGTTTTCATAGGTAAATTAATTAAAAAGGCTTATGAACAACAATCTGAAACTAAAACAGATGATGTTTCATTAATTGAAAATATTGTTAAAAAGGTTAATTTAATAAAAGGTGAAGACATAAATTTTAAAATCACAACAAAGGAAGATTGGTATTTAGCAAGAAAAATTATTAAGTCCTAAATTTTTTAGTATTAAGATATGAAACAAAACATTAGGAGTTTAAAATTTTCTGATTTTGAAAAAATAATAGAAAAAATTGAAGAGCCAAGATATAGAGCCAAGCAAATATATAGATGGTTGTGGAAGAAAAATGTTCGTTCTTTTCACGAAATGAAAAATATTTCTAAAAGATGTAGAGAGTATTTGATAAATAATTTTACTATTACACATGCTAAAATAAGCACTCAAATAAAAAGCAAGGATGGGACTATCAAATTTTTATTTTGCCTTGATGATGGAAGTAAATGTGAAGGAGTTTTAATTCCTGAAAAAAATCGAGTAACTGCATGTATATCCTCTCAGGTAGGTTGTAGTTTTGCATGTAAATTCTGTGCAACGGGAAGTATGAAAAGAAAAAGAAATATTATGTCATACGAAATATTTGATCAGGTTTCTTTAATGATGGATAAATCTTTTAAAGAATATAATATGGGTATCACCAATATTGTATATATGGGAATGGGTGAGCCTTTGGTTAATTATCAAAACGTCGTAGATTCTATAAATTATTTAACTAGTAAGGAAGCTTTAAATATGTCTTCAAAAAGAATAACGGTATCAACTGTAGGAGTATCTAAAATGATAAAAAAATTAGCAGATGAAAAATTAAAAGTTAATTTAGCTGTCTCACTCCACTCAGCTAATAATTTAAAAAGATCTGAAATTATGGATATTAATAACTCTAATGACTTGGGCAAATTAAAAGATTCATTAATATATTTTTACAATAAAACTAAAATTAAAATTACTTATGAATATGTTTTATTAAATGATTTTAACGACAACATTAAAGATGCACAGGAATTAATTCAATTTTCTAAAATTGTGCCCTCTAAAATCAATTTGATTGAATTCAATAATGTTGAAAATTCTAAGTTTAAGAAATCAACAAACAAAAAAACAATTGAGTTTATATCAATCCTAAAAAAAGAAAATATAGTTGTTAATTTAAGACGAAGCAGGGGAGAAGATGTAGATGCTGCTTGTGGTCAATTAGCTAATAAAATTTAGTTATGTTAAATCTAATTATAAAACCTATTGCAAAAGAATTAAAAGTTTTTGATTCAAAATATAAAGATTCCCTTTCATCAGATGTAAAATTATTAATGTTAATTTCAGATTACATTTTAAAAAATCCTGGTAAAAAAATTAGACCAATATTATTATTGTTAGTTTCAAAAATGATTGGTGAAATTAATAATAAAACATATTCTTCATGTATTTTAATTGAACTGTTACATACAGCTACTTTGATTCATGATGATGTAGTCGATGATGCTCATTTTAGAAGAGGAAAATTCTCAGTAAGTAGTTTATGGAAAAATAAAATAGCAGTTTTAGTTGGTGATTACTTGTTATCTAGGGGATTGTCATTAGGATTACAAGATAATGACATAAATATTTTAAAATATACATCAAAAGCTGTTGAAAACATAAGTGAAGGCGAAATATACCAAATGCAAAAATCAAGAGATTTAGATCTTAATGAAGGCGAATATTTTGAAATAATTAAAAGTAAAACAGGCTCATTATTTGGTTGTTGCTTTCAATTAGCGGCTGTTTCTAATAATTTGACTGAAAAAAGTGAACTTCAAAAGCTTTATGGTATTGGTGAAAAAATAGGCATCATATTTCAAATAAAAGATGATATTCTAGATTATAATGAAAGTAATTTTACTGGAAAATTAATGGGTAATGATTTAAAAGAAAGTAAAATTAATTTACCACTTTTACATACATTAAAAAAAGTTTCATTATTTGAAAATCAACAAATATTAAAAATACTTAATAAGAAAAAAGTGTCAGATGATGAAATATTATTTATTCGTAAACTTGTATACAAAAATGATGGTATAGAATTTTCAAAAAATAAAATTGATATTTTGGTAGATGAAGTAATTAACGATTTAGAAATATTTTCAGATTCTAAGTATAAAAAATCTTTGATTGATTTAATTAATTATATCAAAATAAGAAATAAATAGTATAAATGATTTCGAAAAAAACAATTGAAGAAGTATTTAATGTCGCTGTTATTGAAGATGTAATAGGAGATTTTATTGGATTGAAAAAGGCAGGAGCGAATTTCAAGGGATTAAGTCCATTTTCTGATGAAAAAACCCCCTCTTTTATAGTTTCTCCTTCTAAGAGAATTTGGAAAGATTTTAGTTCGGGGAAAGGTGGAAACGTTGTATCATTTTTAATGGAACATGATGGTTGTACTTATCCAGAAGCTATTAGATATTTAGCCAAAAAGTATAATATTGAAATTATTGAAACTCAGGATAAAACATTTAATCAAAAGGATGAAGATGACAAGGAATCAATATCGATATTATTAGATTTTGTCCAAAAACAATCAAAAGAATATTTGATAAATAATAAAAATATTTTAAAATATTTATTAGATAGAAAACTAGATAAAGGAATAATTGAAAAGTTCAACTTAGGATATTTACCTAAAGGAAGTAAAGAATTTTATGATAAATTAATTAAAAAAGGATTTAAAAAAGAAATACTAATTAAGTCAGGTCTTTTTTTAGAAGGAGATAATATTTACAGTAGATTCAACGAAAGAATTTTATTTCCTATTTGCTCAATAAGCAATAGAATAATTGGCTTTGGAGGAAGAATCTTAAATAAAGATAAAAAAACAGCTAAGTATATAAATTCTCCTGAGAGCTTATTGTATCAAAAAAGTAAAGTATTATATGGTTTAAATTTTGCGAAAACCGAGATAATTAAAAATGACAACTGTTATTTAGTTGAAGGTTACCTAGATGTTATTTCATTACATCAAAAAAAAATCACAAATGTTGTAGCTTCATCAGGTACTGCAACAACTATTGATCAAATTCGCCTAATTAAAAGGTTTTCAAATTCAATTACTATTTTATTTGACTCGGATCAAGCTGGGATTAATGCAGCTTTACGTGTTATTGATGTCGCCTTATCATTAAATATGTATGTTAATATTATAAAATTACCAGATGGACATGACCCAGATTCTTTTTCAAAAGAAATGGATTATACTACTTTAAAAAAATATCTTAATGAGAATAAGCAAGATTTTTTATCTTTTATATCAAATATAGATTCTGAAAATTTAGAGATTCCAGAAAAAAAAATTAAGCTAGTAAAAAAATTATTACACAGTATATCATTAGTTAATGATGTAACTAATCAAGCTATATATATTGAAAAAGCATCTAAAATTTTAAATCTTGATTCAAGAATATTATTTCAAGATTTGATTAATAGAAATAAAAAGCATCAAGAAAAAGAAGAAAAAAAAATAATTAAAGAACAAGAAATTAATCCTCCTTCAAAAGAGGAGCAATTTTTATTTAAGCTTTTATTGAATCATGGAGAAAAATATATTCAAATCAATGTTAATCAAAAAGTTCATGTTGCAAAAATGATAATACAAGAGTTACAATTAGATGGAATAACAATTGAACATCCAATTTTTATTAAAATATTAGGTGAATATCAAGATGCATTAAAAAAAGGGAAAATAATAGAAAAAGATTTTTTTATTAATCATAGAAATATAGAAATCGTAAAAATTACAGCTTATTTAATTAGCGAGAAGTATAAAATTGATAATTGGGAGAAAAAAAATATTAAAGTGCAAAAAGAAGAAGATATTTTATTTTCCTTAGTTAAGGAAGCACTTATAAGATTTAAGCTTAAAAGAATTTCTGATATAACTAAAGAAATACTAGATAGAATACCATCTATAATTAATAATGAAGAAAAAAAGATGGAATTAAATCGGTTTTCTAAACTTATGAATTTATCCAGAAGCTTACATAAACAGGTTGGAAGGGAGTGTTAAAGCTTATTGAGTTTAATGGTTTTAATCAGTTCTTTAAGTTCTTTACTGTTTATTTGTTGGTTTGCATCACTCAATGCTTTTTTTGGATAGTTATGGGTTTCAATCATCAAGCCATTTAAGTTCATAGAAATAGCTTTTTTTGAAATTTCAGCTATATATTTTTTATTTCCTGCAATATGACTAGGGTCACAGATTAAATCTAGTTCAGGAAATTTTTGTTTAGTTTCCTTTAATAATTCCCACATTGGTGCGTTTCTGTATTTTTTTTCATTTAAACTAAAAAAACCTCTATGAATTAGTTTAATTTTCTTGAGTTTTATAGATTTAAATCTCTCGATTGCACTAAACCAAACATTAACATCTGGGTATATTGGATTTTTTATCCATACCTCCGTATTTGTTCCCTTTAGACAATTACATAACTCTTGAACATAAAATGGATTTACTGTAGTTCTTGCCCCAATCCATAAAACTTTAATATTATTTTTAATAGCTTTTTCTACATGACTAGGGGTGCCAACTTCAATTGCGACAGGTACATTGTATTTCTGTTGAAGTTCTCTTAGCCAAATTAATCCTTTATCACCAATTCCTTGAAAGCTATCAATTTTTGTTCGAGCCTTCCAAATACCACACCTAAAGTAATTAATATCTTTATATATTGTTTTGAAAATATTTGTAAGTTCTTTTTTTGAAGAAATACTACAAGGGCCAGCAATTATTGTACAAAATTTTTTATTCATTTTTTCCCTGTAAAACAATTATGTATTCCCCTTTTATATTAGCTAATTTTAATTTATTTATAACTTCTTTTACACTTCCTCTATAGTATGTTTCATGAAGCTTAGTAAGTTCTTTACAAACATAAATTTTTCTGTTTGGAATTGTGTCCTCAAAAATTTTTAAAGTTTTTAAAATTCTGTGGGGAGACTCATACAAAACCACACTTCTTCTTTCATTAAATAGACTTTCTAAGCGTTTAGTTCTACCTTTTTTTTTAGGTAAAAAACCTTCAAAAATAAATCTTTCACAAGAAAAACCAGATTGAATTATTGCTGGAACAAATGCAGTAGGTCCAGGATAACAAGATATTTCAATCCCAATTTCAATACATTTTCTAATAATTAAAAAACCGGGGTCAGAAATTCCAGGAGTCCCAGAGTCAGAGATTAAACAACTTTCATTGACAGATTCTATATTAGAAATAATGTAATCTAATTTTTTGGATTCGTTAAAAACATTATTGATTATAATTTTTGCTGAAATATCATATTTAACAAACAACTTTTTGCTCTTTTCAAAGCTCTCTACAATGATTAGATCAGCATTTTTCAATGCATTTACACATCTTATTGTAATATCTTCTAAATTTCCTATAGGTGTTGGAATTATCTGTAGCATGATAAACAGTGGAGCATATTATGTATTCAATTTAATTAATTATTTTTTTAAAATAATTATAATAATTCTTTTCTTATTAAATTGTAATAAGAATTTTATTTAAAATGCTTGGAAGAATTGAAGTTATAACAGGTTGCATGTTTTCTGGCAAGTCTACGGAACTATTAAGAAGACTTCATGATGTAGACAATAAATTTATTTTATTAAAACCTATGTTAGATACTAGATATAGCTTAGATGAGGTAATAACCCACTCGGGGGAAAAAAAATCTGCATTTGTTGTTAATAACGTTTCTGAAATATTTAATAAGGTTAATAATATTAAAATTATAGGTATCGATGAGGCACAATTTTTCTCTCATTCTATTATTGAGGATTGCCTAAAATTAAAAAAATTAGGTTGTACAGTAATTATTGCTGGGTTAAATAAGGACTATTTAAATGAAGAATTTAAATCTGTTTATGGCTTAATTGATATTGCTGATTCAACAACAAAATTGTATGCTATTTGTAATAGATGTAAAAAACCAGCCAGTAGATCCCATAGACTATCGAATGAAACATCAAAGATTTTTTTAGGACATAAAGATTCTTATGAGCCTCTTTGCAAAAAATGTTATGAAAATGTTAAATAAGTTTTTTTCTACCAGATTAGAATTAAATTATAAACAATTAGTTGAAAATTTAAACTATCTAAAGCATATTTTAGGTGATAAAACAGAGATTATAGCTGTTCTTAAAGCAAATGCCTATGGATTTGGTGATGTGTTGTTAGTAGAAAAAATTTTAAATCAAGGTATTAATATAATTGCTGTTGCTGATTTTGAAGAAGGTGTAAGATTAAGAAAAATTGGTATTAAAAATCCAATAATAATAATGTATACTGGAGTAAATAACTTAGAGCCAATAATTAAGAACAACTTAGAACCAACTATATATAGTTTAATAATGCTTGACAAATTGATTAACAATGCAAAGCAAACAAATGAAATTATACCATTCCATTTAAAATTTGACACAGGAATGAATAGATACGGATTTAGTCAATTTCCAGAAATAGATGAAGTAATTGAAAGAATTAAAAGTCAAAAGAATATTCTTTTAAAGTCAGTTTTTTCCCACTTTTCATCATCAAATAATATAGTTGATACTACAACTACAATTAATCAACTAAATAATTTTAAAAAATTAAAACAGAAAATAGATTTAAATTTTGATCACAGTATTAATTATCATATTTCAAATTCATTTGGGGTTTTAAATTTCCCAAAAGCCAACTTTGATATGGTAAGGGTAGGTTACGGAATCTATTATGGATTTAATAATAGTAAATCAAAATGTATAGCAAGTTTAAAGTCAACTATCTCTCAAATTAAAACTATTAAAGTAGGTGATGCTGTTGGATACGACAGAAAATTTATTGCCAAAAAAAATATGAAAATTGGAATAGTTCCTATTGGATATGCTGATGGTTTAAGAAGATCCTGGGTTAACAAAGGTTTGTCTTTTTATTTTAATGGAATTGCATTGCCCGTTATTGGTGAAATTTCGATGGACAGCTGTATAATTGACTTAAAAGAAATAAATAATATCCACGCTGGAAGTGAAGTTGAATTATTTGGTTCAAATAGAGATATTTTTGATTTATGTTCATCTCTTGAAATAATTCCGTATGAGTTAACTTCATGTTTATCAAAGAGAATAAGAAGGGTTATTGTTTAATTGTATTTTTTTCTGTAAATAACAATGAGGAAAATAAAGTAAAAAAACATACAGTGTTAAAAATGACTATGTAGTCATTTATTATCATACATATTAAAAAAGTAATTGTAAAAATTAATCTAAGAAAATATGAGTTATGTTTTTTATTTTGTATTGCAATTTTTAATTGTGAATAAAAAATATTTAAGAATAATAAAAAACCAATTACTCCAAATTCAAAAAAAATTAATAAATAACTGTTATGTGGCATTCTGTTAATTGAATTATTTTTTTCATCAATTAATTTTTTTATACTTCCAAGTCCTTTTCCAAGAAATAAATTATAGTTTATTTTATTTTTAAATTCACGCCAAATTTCAAATCTTTTTTTAATACTTTCATTAGTCTTTTTATTTAAAACTTCTTTTTTCCATTCATCATTCTTATTTATTTTTTCAACCCAATAATCAATATTCCCCCCTAATGAATCAGACATGTATTTTGCATCATTTAGTATTTTTTCTTCAGCTGATAAATTTTTATTAAGATTATAAGTTTGTTTAATCCTAGATTTTAAAGGGTTAGGGGTAAATATTGTAATGGTCATTAGTAAAAATAAGAAACTTACAATAATTTTTATTTTTTCGGGTTTTTTTATAAAAAAATAAATTGGCCCTAAAATTAAAAATAAAATTAAACCAGTTCTTCCAAAACTGTAAATGAGAAAAAAAGTCAGAATGAAAATTAGTATAATAAATCCTATTTTTTTTGTTTTTAATTCCTTTTTTAAAATATATTCAAGAATAATGAAGATACTGAAGGAAACAAATATTGAGAGATTTGAATGGTCAATAAATCCTCTTAAATAAAAGATGTTTTTATAATGGTCATTTTTTAGAAAATATAATTTATCAATAACTTCAAACTGATTTAGTTTTGTTATTATAAGCGACGCGATAATATTTGTAAAAACTCCAAATAAAAAAAAAATTATAGAAATATTTTTTTCTTTTTTCGTATAGTTTAGTATTGCTAAAACAGGTACAAATAAAATAATTATATATTGGTTAATTGATGAGAAAAACGAATCATTGATTGACCATAAAGAACTCAAAGAAACATAAACTATAAAAAATAAAATTGCATTTACAACCTCATTATTTCGCAATTCTTTAATATTTTTTTTAGTATTTTTTTTTAAAAAAAGTAATACAAGAAAAAATATTAAAATAATTGAGCTTATTGTATTTGAAATGCTTATAAAAAAAGCAAAGGTAAATAGTAAAATATTAGCTAAAGAAATTGATATTTGACTTCTTTTTAATAAATCAAATAAAATATTTTTATGAATCAAACTATTATTTATTTAAAATTTTGTTGTATGCTTTTGTGTCATTTAAAATTTTTATTGCATCTAAAATTGCTGCATCTTCCTTAAGCGAAGATTCAATTCTACCTTCATTATAGTAGTATCTAACTATAATATCAGAAAGAATAATCTTGCTAATATCTTTTTTATATTTGTTTATATCTTGATTTTTTAATTGTAAAATTTCTTCTTTTATTTTTTTTAATAAACCAGTTTCTTTTAGTTTTATGTCATAACCTTCAAAAAGTAATGTTTCCTCTAAGTCATTAATTTTTTCATCTGATAAAGTTTCAAATTGAAATTCTTCTCTTTTTAAAAATTCTTTAAATAAATCATAGATTTCGTCAGTAATCTTAAATTTATTCATTGAGCCAATATCACTAACCTTTGAAGAATAGTAATTTCCAAATTTAAATATAAGTTGCTTTTGAACTAGGTTAAAAATTATTTTAGGAATACTATCTGTTTCTACAATAATATCCGGATCTACTCCGCCACCATCAAAAACAGATCTTTTATTTTTAGTTTTAAACTCTGTTCTAAGGGAGTCTGGTAAAGTATTTTTTTCATCAGAGTAATTTATTTCTTGTATACATCTACCTGAGGGTGTGTAATATTTTGCTACAGTCAATTTTAATTGAGAATTGTAGTTTAATTTTCTTGTTTGTTGCACTAAACCCTTCCCAAAAGTTTTAGTGCCTACTACGATCCCTCTATCCAGGTCCTGTAGAGTTCCCGCAAATATTTCAGAGGCTGAGGCTGATCCTTGATTTACTAATACAACGACAGGTATTTCTGTATTATATGCACTAGACTTCGTTTTGTATACTTTATTCCAGTCAGTATTTCTTCCTTTAGTTTCGACTATCTTTGTATTTTTTTCTATAAAAATATTACACAATTTTATTGCTTCATTAAGAAGCCCTCCAGGATTCATCCTTAAATCAATTATTATGCCCTTTAGTGCTTTCTCACTTTCAAGTTTAAGTATTTCATTTTTCACTTCATTTGCACAGTTCCTTGTAAACTTATTTAACTTAACGTATCCAATATCATCAATTAATCCAGAGTATGGAACACTTGATATTTTAATTTTTTCCCTTGTAACTGGAATTTCAAATATATCAGATCCGCTAATTCTACTTACTGAAATATTTACCTTTTTTCCTGGCTCACCTTTTAATAATTTACTTACATCTTCAACAGATTTGTCTTTCATAGAAATACCATCAATTTTTATAATTTTATCTCCAATTTTAAGACCAGATTTATCTGCGGGGAAATCCTTGTAGGGTTCAGCTATTATTACATAATCTCCTACTTTTCGTATCAAAGAGCCGATACCACCATATTGACCAGTTGTTTGAAATCTGAAATCTTCAATTTCTGATTCAGGGATATATTGAGTATAGGGGTCAAGTTTTTTTAGCATTGCATCTATACCCTCTTTCATTAATTTACCAGGCTCTGTATCATCTACATAATAGGTGTTTAATTCCTTGTAAACATTATTAAAAATTTCTAAGTTTTTACTTATTTCAAAGTAGTTTGATTGGCTATTTAAACTATTAAACAAAAATAAGAAGGAAAGTATATAAATAAATTTTTTAATAAGCATAGTAATAAATATTTAAGGAACTGGGTCATGACCTGAGCCGCCAAAAGGGTGGCAAGATAGTATTCTTTTAATTGATAAATAAGTTCCTTTAATTAGTCCATATTTTTTTAGTGATAAAATACAATAATTTGAACAAGTTGGCGAATATCTACAATTTTTTCCTATTAATGGAGAAATTGTCAACTGGTAAAATTTTATTAAATATATTATAATAATTTTCAATAGTTAAGAATTTTTCTTTGAAACGCAATTATATCTTTTGTGATTTTAGAATAATTAATAGTTTCAAAATGTTGATAAATAATAATTATCTTAATTTCTTTTAATTTATGGTTTGTCTTATCAAAAAAAAAAGATCTAATTCTACGTTTAATTTTATTTCTGTTAACAGCAAGTTTAATTTTTTTTTTTGGAACAGAAATTAATAACTCAAGGTGATTGGTTAAACTACTATCATTTATGTATATAATTGTTAAAAATTCACCAAAAAATTTCCCACCTTTTTCTAGGATAGATTTAATATCTTTTTTTGAAGAGATCATTTGTACATTTTCTCCTTTCATATTAAAATAATTGAATCACTTGTTTGATAAAAAATGATCAAGGCAAGATAACATCGAAAGATTTTTTTCGGTCGGAGCTTTTAAACTTACATTTAAACCTTTACTTTCTGCGTACTTAAGTGTTGCATTACCAAAAACAGCAATTTGTATTTCATGATCTTTTTGAAATAGTTCTTGGAAGTTTTGTAGTAATGAATCAACATCAATAGGACTATATAAGACAACTAAGTCATAGGAAAAACGTTTAATTTTAGTTTTTTTTGGAATTGTTTGAAAAAACACACCTCTTGTATAGTCAATTTCAATACTATCAAGAAGTTCAATTGTTTTTTTATTAGTGTTTTCAGCAGATGGGAGTAAAAATTTTTCTGTATTGTGTTTTTCAATTAATTCAATAAGATCTTCAAATTTTTTCCCCCCAACATAAATTTTTCTTTTTCGGTATGCTGTATATTTTTGTAAATAAAAAGAAATGGCTTCCGATACACAGAAATATTTCATAGTATTTGGGACAGTAAATCTCATCTCTTCACAAATTCTAAAGAAGTGATCTATGGCAACTCTGCTTGTAAATATAATAGCAGAAAAATGATTTACGTTTATTTTTTGTAATCTTATATCCCTCACTTTTAATCCTTTAATTTCAATTAAGGGATTAAATTTAATTTTAATTTTATGCTTATTTGCAAGTTCTGCATATGCATTATTTTTACTTTGAGGCTCTGGTTGTGATATAAGAATTTTTTTAATTTTTTTCATTTTAGGGCAATATAGAAAGTAATTATAGGGACAATTTCAAAAGCACAAATATACAAAATAATATCTTTTATTTTTAAGTCTATTAAGTTCATTGCTTTTATGATAAAAATTAGTTCGCTTACAATGAGTGTTAAAAAAAATATAATTGAAATAATGAAAATAGTATTTAAACCAAAAAAAACATTAAAGTGATAAATAAACAAAATAGGAAGAAAATATATAGCAACAAGTGCATTTGTATCAATTATAATGATAGAAATTTTTTTGCATTTTAAATATTTATTTGTTGTAAATCCCCACAAAATTGTAAAAATATGTCGAAAGGAGTAAAAAAATATTATTAATAGTAATAAGAAAGAAAAAGTTATTTCATCTTTTTTTTCAAAAAAATTTGCAATAAAACAAGTTGAAATAAGAATAGTGATTAAGGTAAAATTAAATCTAAGAAAACTAAAGCTAACATTTCTTTGAAAGTATAATGATAAATAATTTTCTTTTTTTTCAAATGGCATTAAAATTAAACTTCTAATTTGTTTTCTATTAACAACAAAAGAAATAGTTATAATGAAAAGTATAATTAACAAGTAAATTGTAATAAGATTTTTATTTATGAAAATCATTATTGATAATAATATTAATTTCAAAGTTAATAAAATTGAATTTTAATAATTATAACTTATTTTTGTGTAAAAGTATAAGTTATGACCAAAGATTTATTTGAAGCGCCAGATTATTTAAATCTCGACGATTTATTAAGTGAAGAACATAAATTAGTTCGTGATACAACAAGAAACTGGGTAAAAAAAGAAGTTTCACCTATAATTGAAGAATATTGTCAAAAAGCAGAGTTCCCAAAACACTTAGTTAGAGGCTTAGCGCAAATTGGTGCATTTGGTCCTTATATTCCCAATGAGTATGGTGGTGCTGGCCTAGATCAAATATCTTATGGTTTGATTATGCAGGAATTAGAAAGGGGAGATAGTGGTATTAGGTCTACTGCCTCTGTACAATCTTCTTTAGTCATGTATCCAATTTTTAAATATGGAACTGAAGAACAAAAAAATAAATACTTACCTAAATTATCATCAGGAGATTTTGTTGGATGCTTTGGTTTGACTGAACCTGATTTTGGTTCTAATCCAGGTGGGATGGTAACTAATTTCGTGGATAAAGGAGATTATTATTTATTAAATGGTGCAAAACTATGGATCTCTAATTCTCCATTTGCTGACATTGCTATAGTTTGGGCTAAAAATGAACAAGGTCGAATAAAGGGTTTAATTGTAGAGAGGGGAATGGAAGGATTTTCTACTCCTGAAACCCATAATAAATGGAGTTTAAGAGCATCTGCTACAGGAGAGTTAGTTTTTGATAATGTAAAAGTACCAAAAGAAAATTTATTAACTCAGAAAGATGGACTCGGAGCACCGCTTGGATGTTTAGATTCTGCTAGATATGGTATTGCTTGGGGAGCTATAGGCGCCGCTATGGATTGTTATGATACGGCACTAAGATACTCTAAAGAAAGAATTCAATTTGGAAAACCAATAGGTAGCTTTCAGTTACAGCAAAAAAAGTTAGCTGAAATGATTACTGAAATCACAAAAGCTCAATTAATAACTTGGAGATTGGGTGTGTTAAGAAACGAAAATAAAGCTACATCAGCTCAAATTTCTATGTGCAAGAGAAATAATGTTGAAATTGCCTTAAATATTGCAAGAAATTCAAGACAAATCTTAGGAGGAATGGGTATTACTGGAGAATATTCTATTATGAGACATATGATGAATCTAGAGTCAGTAATAACTTATGAGGGAACTCATGATATTCATTTACTAATAACAGGGTTTGATGTTACAGGTTTAAATGCTTTTTCTTAAAGAGTTTTATGCTTCACAACTTGCGCACTCTTTGCTTTGTGCAAATTTTTGTGCGGCATTCATACTATGTTGATAATAAAGAGATTTAAGGCCAAGTTTCCAAGCGGTTATATAAAGTTTATTAATCTCTTTTGCGGGCATGTCTGGGCTAATCATGACATTAAGGGATTGACCTTGGTCGATATATGTTTGTCTTCCTGCTGCTTGAAGTATAATATCCATCTGATCAATTTCAGCATATGTTTTAAAAACTTCTTTTTCTTCTTTTGTTAAAAAATCTAGGTGTTGGACTGATCCATCTGCATCTCTTATACTGTTCCAAACATCTTTATTATCTTTATCTTTTTCTTTTAATAGTTTAATTAAGAAAGGATTTTTAATTGTAGTTTTTACTTTAGCAATATCTTTCACATAGATGTTTGACCAAGTGGGTTCTATTCCTTGTGAAACTTGACCTAAAATAAATGCAGAAGAAGTCGTTGGGGCAATTGCATTTAGTGTTGCGTTTCTTCTACCATATCCTTTTAGACTTAGGGGCTCACCAAATTGCACGGCTAATTCTTGGGAAGCTTTGTAGGACTTTTCTTTGATTAATTTAAAAACCTCATTATTAATCTTAAAAGATTCTGGACTATTAAATGGAAGCATTTTAGATTGAAGTAGTGAATGCCAGCCTAGAACTCCAAGGCCAAGTGCTCGGTTTTCCTTTGCGAAATTATATGCACGCTCCATAAATAAAAAAGTTTGTTGATCTTCTCTATCTGGAGAGTCTCTATATACCTCTAGTTTTTCTAAGAATTCGGAAATTATTGCATCAAGAAAGTATACCATTGTTTCAACTGCATCTGTGTTTTTCCATTTGTCGTAATGTAAAACGTTTATTGAGGATAGAACGCACACAAAAGACCATTTTTCATTTGTCGGCAACATGATTTCAGTACATAAATTACTGGCATTAATCGAATGATTATTATCTTTAAACACATCTGGTGCAGCATTATTAGCTTTATCTTTATAAAAAATATAAGGATAGCCAATTTCTCCTCTTCTTTGAATTACTTTTGCCCATATATTTCTTTTTTCTTGATCACCCTGAATCATTTCTTCCATCCATTTGTCGGTTACTGTAACCCCATGAGTTAGTTCTTGAATTGGGTTTCCTTCTGTACCAATATCTAAAAACTCTAATATATCTTTATGTTCTACTGGTAGATATGGTGAAAAGCGACCTCTTCGTACGGAACCTTGACTAACAACATCTACCATACTTTCAAAAAGTTGCATTATATGCACTGATCCCGAAGCTTCGCCGTTATTTTTTACTGCTGCTCCACGATGTCTAATATGACCAAAATAACCTGATGTTCCTCCACCAAGTTTTGACATCATGCCTACTTCTGATTGACTAAATAAAATATTTCCCATGTCATCAGAAACATTGGAGCCAAAACAACTGATTGGTAGTCCTCTTTTCTTTCCAAAATTTGACCATACTGGGGATGCTAATGAAAAAAACCCTTCTGACATGTAGTGATAGAACTTTTCACTATATCCTTTTATCCCTAATAATTCTTCAGCTCGATCGGCAATTTCTTTAATTCTTGTTTCTGCTTTTGTGCCTGGGTTAATGTAACCAGCAGATAAAAAATTTCTACTGTGATCTGTAAGCCATTCAAAGTTGTTGTTTGAAATAGTTTTCTTTTGTTCTTTATTTTCTACTGTGCTTTCTTGCAACTCATTTTCAACTTCTTTAATTGTTTTCAGATCTGTATTTTTTGTCATTTTCTTAATTTTTAAAAAAGGTCTTCTCCTGTTATACTTTGTGATTTTTTACTGTAGTTTATCGATCTTTTAACAAAAAAATCTCCATGTTTAGTTGCAATTAGTTCATCATTGAACCATTCCGTATTATTTAATAATGTGTCATCTGTTTCAAAAACTTTTTCTACCCCTATGCTCTCAAGCGATTTATTAAATCTATCTTTTATAAATTCGTTTATTTCTTTTTTAGGTAAAAAGTCTAATTCTCCTTTTTCAAATATCCAATCAATTATTGCACTTTCCGCCTCAAAAGCATTTCTGCACAAGTCTTGAATTCTAGATTCATACAATACATCAAACCACGAAGGATTTTCTGATTTAATTATTTTAATTAGATCTATTCCAAAATCACCGTGTATTTGTTCTTCTTTTGATGTTGCTTCAACAACGTTCGACACACCCTTAAGCATATTGCGGTGTTTATTGAATGCCATTATAATCAGGAATTGTGAAAACAAAGAAACATGTTCTATGAATAACGAAAATAATAGCACAGCTTCTGAGTATTCTTTGTTTTCTTCACTTTTTGAACTAGCTAAAGCGGCTTCAAGATATCGTACTCTTTTCATGATTACCGGATTTTTCTTAAGGTCTTTAAATTCAGCATTTAATCCAAGAATTTCAAGAAGGTGAGAGTAAGCATCAGCATGTCTAACCTCACTTTCTGCAAAGGTTGCGCCAACTGATCCAATTTCAGGCTTAGGTATCTTATGGTAAACATCTCCCCAAAAACTTTTTACTGCAACTTCAATTTGTGATATTGCAAGCATAGTATTTTTTATTGCATTTTTCTCAAGTTCACTTAGTTTAGTTTTGAAATCTTGGATATCACTAGTAAAATTGAATTCTGTGTGTATCCAATATGAGTGCCTTATTGCTGGAACATATTTATATAATTCTGGGTACTCATATGGCTTTAATGTGATTCTTTTTTCAAAAACATTTCTTTGCCTCTTTCTATTTTGCGTATTTCTGTAAAGAATATATGCTTTTGCAACATCAAGAAATTCACTTTGCATTAATTTTTTTTCAACTAAGTCTTGAATTTCTTCTACGTTTGGTGTGTAATTGGGAATTTTAATTGCACGTGCAATTAAATTTTTATTTACATCGTTTGCAATTTTTTCGGCATCTTCTGGATCTCCATTTTTAACAGAGATCATTGCTTTTAAAATAGCGTCTGTTATTTTTTCTAATTTAAATGGTCTTTTTTCATGACTTCTTTTAAAAATGCTTTCTACGTGCATAACTAATACGTGTTTTAAATTTTTTTTATGTTATAATTAAGTATACCAAATTTACAATTAAACAATTTTCATTTTTAAGAAAACTCGATTCTGTTTTCAACAATCTTATTTTCATAAATTACTTTGTTTAGTTCCAAAGAATAAAAAATTCTAACTCAATCTAAACAAGAATTAGATCTGTTCAAATCAGACTAAAACTTAGTTATTAATAATTAAAATAACTAACCAAAGTATTCAATAAAAAATCAATTTTAACGTAGGATTCCTACGCATGAACAAACATCTAACTTTAAATTAAATTGCACAACATAGTAATAAAAAAAAATTAAAATACTTATTAACAATTTTGATAAATCTGTGTTTTTAAATCAATAGAAAGTTTAATTAAGATTGTTAAAAAGTCAAACTTAAATTTTAGTTAAATCTTTTGATGCAGAAACCAATTCCTCATACCATCTTTTTCCAAATTTCCTGATTAGTGAATCTTTTAAAAATACAAATAAAGGTGTTTTAAGTTTTTCACCTAACTCACATCCACTATTGCAAATGCTCCAATGTTCATACTCAAGCTTTTCAAATAATTTAGTCTTTTTTATTCTTATTGGATATAAATGGCATGAAATGGGTTTTTTAAATTTAATGTCACCGTTATTATAGGTTTCTTCAAATGCACATTTAGTTACTTCATTTTCTTTAAAAGAGTACACACATTCTTTGCCATTATTGAGAGGTGTTTCAATTTCCCCATTTTCTAAAAATGTAAATAACCCATTTTTTTTAATTATTTCTTTGTTTTTGGAAGAAAGTTTATTTTTAATAGCGTGAAAGACGTTTTTAATTTCATTAATTTCTTTCTTTTCTAGAGGAGCCCCGCCTTCTCCTTCTACACAACAAGCACCTTTACATTTTTTTAGGTTACAAACAAATTCTTTTTCAAAAATCTGCTTACTTACTATTTTATTTTGAATAAAAATCATATTTAAATAATTTCAATAAAAATAGTAATTCTTTTTTCATTATTTTTGGGTTATTGTGAATCAGCAAGAACAAACATTAAAAAAAATAATTTCTCATAGCAAGGAATATGGCTTTGTCTTTCCATCAAGCGAAATTTACGATGGTCTTTCTGCTTTTTATGACTATGGACCTTTCGGAGTTGAGCTAAAAAACAATATAAAAAATTATTGGTGGAAATCTATGGTTCAGTATAGAAGTGATGTTGTTGGGATTGACTCATCTATATTTATGCACCCAAAAATTTGGAAAGCATCTGGCCATGTTGATGCATTTAATGATCCTTTAATTGACAATAAAGATTCAAAAAAAAGATATAGAGCAGATGAGTTAGTTGAATCTTATATTAATAAAATAAAACAAAAGATAAATAAAGAGTTAAAAAAAGCTGCAAAAAATTTTGGAGACTCATTCGATGAAAAAAAATTTATAAATACATCCCCGAGGGTAACTAAATACAAATCAGAAATACAAACAATTTCAAAACAATTGAATGCTTGTTTAGAAAAAGAAGATCTTAAAAGTTTAAAGGAGTTAATTGAAAATTTACAAATAACATGCCCTATTTCAGGTACAAAAAATTGGACAGATGTTCGTCAATTTAATTTAATGTTTTCAACTAAAGTTGGATCTGTTTCTCAGGATGCAACTGATTTGTTCTTAAGGCCTGAAACTGCTCAGGGTATTTTTGTCAATTTTTTAAATGTCCAGAAATCAGCTAGAATGAAAATTCCTTTTGGAATAGCACAAACTGGAAAAGCTTTTAGAAACGAAATTGTCGCTAGACAATTTATTTTTCGCATGAGAGAATTTGAACAAATGGAGATGCAGTATTTTGTAAGACCTGGTGAAGAAATAAAGTGGTTTGATTATTGGAAAAATAAAAGAATAAAGTGGTATAATTCAATCGGAATTTCAGAAAATAATTTAAAATACCATGATCATGAAAAATTAGCCCATTACGCTAATGCAGCGACTGATATAGAATTTAAGTTTCCTTTTGGATTTAAGGAAATTGAAGGTATACATTCTAGAACAGACTTCGATTTATCTAGTCATTCTAATGTAACCGGAAAAAAAATTCAGTATTTTGATCCAAAAATAAATAAAAATTACACTCCTTATGTAATAGAAACTTCTGTAGGTTTAGATAGAATATTTCTAGCAATTTTATGTGAGTCTTTTCAGGAAGATTTAATTGAAGGAGAAAAAAGAATATATTTACAAATTCCACCTATTTTATCTCCATATAAAGTAGCAATACTACCACTTTTGAAAAAAGATAATTTACCTCAAAAGGCCAAAGAAATATATAATATATTAAGTAAAAACTTTAATTGTTACTATGAAGAAAAAGACTCAATTGGTAAGAGATATAGAAGACAAGATGCAATTGGGACACCTTACTGTATAACAATAGATCACGAAACTTTAGAAAATAATACTGTTACTTTTAGATTTAGAGATAGTATGAAGCAAGAAAGAGTTAATATTGAAAGATTAAAAGAGATTATTCAAAATTATCTATTCCCTCAAGATTAATCACATAAAATGATTATATTTTTTTTTTTAATTCAAGTTTCATTTTCACAATCTCTTGATGCTAATTTTGAAAAAATTTGTACTGATAATAATATCGTAGGAGGATCCTTAATAGTATCATCTAAAGATTATGATGAAATTGTTCATTATGGATTTTCAAATTTGAAAAATAAGACCCTCATAAATGATAACTCATTATTTAAGGTTGCATCAATCTCTAAAATTATAACTACTATAGCTGTTTTAAAATTATACGAAAAAGGACTATTAGATTTAGATGGAAATATTAATGATTATTTAGATTTCTATATAACTAACCCGAATTTTATTAACAAACCAATTACAGTAAAGATGTTATTAAATCATACATCTTCTTTGTTAGATATTAATACATCAAATATTTTGAATATCTCCGAATTATTTAATCAAAATAATCTAGAAAAAATTTACAGTAAAAAATCACCGGGCTCTTTTTTTTCCTATGCAAATATAAATTTCATACTTTTAGGTGCAATAATTGAAAACATTTCTCAGTACCGATTTGATAACTTCATTGAAGAATCAATTTTTAAACCACTAAATATTAATTCAAGTTTTAATTTAGAAAAAATAAACTATAATAATCTAAGTGTTTTATACAGAGATGGGGTCCCCCAAATGGATATATATTTTAAACAACCAGTAATTAATTTACAGCCTTATACTTTGGGTCAAAGCACTTATTTGTTATCTCCTCATAGTGGTTGTAGGATTTCAGCCATAGACTTATTAAAGTTGGTAAAGATATTTTTGAACAATGGAAAATATTATGATGGTGAAAATGAAGTCAAATTACTTAACGAAGATACAGTAAAGTTGATCTTAAATCCAACCTGGGAATACGATGGTAAAAATGGAGATAACTTTTCTAACCTCTTTAATAGATGGGGATTAGGTTTACATATCATTAGAGGGCAAAAATGTGAAGATATTATTTTTGAAGATAAAGTTTTATATGGCCATATAGGACTTGCTTATGGTTTATTAGCTAGTATATATTTTAATGTAGAAGAAAATCAATCAGTTTTGCTATTATTAAATGGATATAAAAATCAAAAATATAAAACAGGGGAAAAAAGTGCTTTTTATAAAGTACAAGAAGAAGTTTTTAATCTTGCTAATAATTTTATAAATAATAATTATCAAAAAAAAATAAATCTATTGAATTTAGAGTTTGATAAAATAAAAAAAAATTCAATGTTTTATTTTAAAAATGATTATGGATATTACTTAAAAAAAGTATTGTTTTGATATGTAAGAAGATCAAAACAATACTAAAAAAAATCTCACTTATTAAAGTGAGATTTTTCAGTGGTACCACCAGGAATCGAACCAGGGACACAAGGATTTTCAGTCCTTTGCTCTACCAACTGAGCTATGGTACCAATTAAACTGTTTCAAATATATAATAATATTTAGAATAAATTATATAATATGAATTCTTAAATTTAGTTAATTTAATACTAGTTCTATTTATATGAATATTATAATCGACATAGGAAATACAAATATTAAATTAGGATTTTTTAAAAATAATATTTTAATAAAAAAACTTATTATCAACTTAGGTATTAAAAATTATCTCAAAAATTTGTCAGTTAATCAAAAGGAGATAGAAATAGTATTTATTTGTGGAGTAAACACTAAAGTTATTGAAGAGTTAAAAATATTTTTTAAAAATTATGACTGTAAATTAATTTTTTGGGCTGATATAAATAAAAATATTATTGAGAGTGAGTACATTAAATTTAATACTTTAGGTTTTGATAGATTAGCAAATGCAGTAGCTGCGATTAATTTTTTTGCAAATTTTAAAAATCACTTAGTGATAGATCTAGGTACTTGTATTACATATGATATAATAATAGATAAAGTTTATAAAGGTGGGCAAATAAGCCCTGGTTTAGGTTTAAGATTTAATTCATTAGATTTTCTCATTAAAAAGTCATTAGATTTTAAAAATTTAGAACCTAAATTATTAGGTAAATCTACAGATGATTGTGTCCAATCTGGAGTTTATTTTGGGATTTTAGGTGAAATAAATAACAGGATAAATTATTATAATTCTAATTTAAAAGATCTAAATGTAATCTTAACAGGTGGAGACTCTATTTATTTTAAAAAATTAGTTAAAAATGTCATATTTGATCAAAACTTATTATTGAAAGGTTTAAATTTGTTACTAAATAAAAATGAAGAAAATTAAAATATATACAATACTTCTATTATTTACAAGTATTTCTTTTTCTCAAATAAATACAAATTCTCCATATTCCTTTTATGGTGTGGGACAAATTTATCCAATTGGTTTTTCTCAAAATTTTTCAATGAGTGGTCTGTCAAATGCTGTAATTGATAATCATCATTTAAATTTTCAAAATCCCGCATCCCTTTCATTTTTAACCATTACCTCAGTTGAACTTGGTTTTAATTTGAGTCAAATTAATATGCAACAGGGAGGGTTGAATAAATCCAATACTTTTAGCAATATTCTAGGTTTTGGTATGGGTTTTCCTATATCACAAAAAACATCATTGGCAATTTCATTTCGACCATTTAGTTCTATTGGATATGAAATTGAATATGCTGAGCCTCAGATCAATGATAAAATAAACTCAGGAGATTTGACATATAATTTCTCAGGAAACGGTGGCTTGAATAAAGCAACCATTTCCGGATCACATAAATTTTCATTAAACTCAAATTTTACTATTTCTGCAGGTCTTAATTTAAATTATTTTTTTGGCACAATTTCTAAAGTTAATTTAATAGAGTTTCAATCTGATGATTTTGTCAATTATAGGGAAAACACATCTAGTTATATTAGAGATTTTCAATTAAATTATGGACTTATAATTGATAGAAAAATTAATAACAAAAACATTGCCTTGGGTTTAATTTATTCTCCACAAACCAATCTTGCCTCCAGTCAAGACATTTTCGCTAATACTTACACTTTATTAGGGTCATCGGAATCATTAAGGGATACAATTAAAGATGTAAATGAGCAAAATGGTTACATGCAATTTCCAAATTTTATAAATGCTGGTTTAAATATATACAATGCTAATACATGGTTATTAGGAATTGATTATAATTTTACAAATTGGAAAAATTATAAATTATTTAATAGCTCCTTTAGTTATATTGAAAATTTAAATGAATTTATAATCGGTGGTTATTTTGTGCCAAAATTTGATGATATACATAATTATTGGAATAGAGTTCAATATCGTTTTGGTGTTTCATATTCTACTGGCTATTTGAATTTAAGTTCAATTCAAAATATCGATTCAGGCAACGAATTGTTAAGAGATTTAAAATTTAGTATAGGATTTGGAATGCCGATACCAAAAAACATTAGTCAACTAAACTTTGGTATTCAATTTGGAAAAAGAGGATCTTCAGATAGCTCGTTGGTTGATGAAAAATATATTAATTTTATCTTTTCCATGACGTTTAATGATAAGTGGTTTAAAAAACGAAAAATAGAATAACAATGAAATTTATAAAACATATAATAATATTCACTTTTAATTTTGCGTTTCTTAGCGCTCAATGTAATGACCTAACGTACGGTTGTGATACTGTTACCACAAATAATAATTTAAGTAACTACACTGAGTATTATAAACAAAAAAGTTTTAAAGATGCCTTTAGCCCATGGAAATGGCTTGTAGAGAATGCGCCAAAGAGAACCAAAAATTTATATATACATGGTCCTAAAATATTAAAAGGTTTAATTGATCAAACAGAAGATTTGGTTAGAAAGAAAGAACTTATTGACTTATTAATAAATATCTATGAAGTTAGACTAAATAATTACCCTGGAAAAGAAGGTTACGTTTTAGCACTCAAAGGAAAGGATATGTATAAATATAAATCCGAAACAATTGGTGAGTTAAAAGAATGTAGATCAGTTTTAAGTAAATCATTCGAAATAGATGGTTTAAATAGTACCGCTACTACAATTAATTATTACTTTAATGTTTCTCTAAAATTATTTCAAAAAGATGAGTTAGACAAGCAGGAACTAATGACTCTTTTTTCGGATGTTTCTGAAGTCGTCGATTACAGATCGGTGAGTATTTCCCAAGAAATTTTCAAATTTGAATCCGATAGTGCAAGACAATTAACTTCTAAAGAAAAAAAACAATTATCAAAATTAAATTCTGAGCTTGAAAGAATTAATAAAGCTAAGATCAGTGTGAATAAAAATTTTGAAAAAATTATAACAAGTTGTGATCAATTAATAGCTTTATATGAAGGATTTGATAGATTTGAAATAAGTCAGGAATGGAATAATAGAAAAGAAAAATATGATAAAACGTACACAAAATTTATTACAAGCGGAGATTCTGAAAAAGACCTTAAATGGTTAAACAGAACAGCTGAAATTTTTATAAAAAAGGAATGTATGGACAGTGAATTTTATCTACAAGTTGTTACTCTTTTACATGAATTAAATCCTACGTCAGAATCTGCTTTTAAAATGGGAAAAAGGTTGTATTCAAAAAAAGAATTTTCTGACGCAATTACCTATTTTAAAGAAGCATATGACAACGAACAGTCTGAAAATATTAACAAAGCAAAATATGCGTATTATACTGCGGCCGCTTCTGCACTTGTCGGTAGTTACTCAAATGCTAGATCTTATGCTCTTAAAGCATTAAATTTTAGAAATAATTGGGGTGATCCATATATTTTGATTGGAAAATTGTATGCACAAACAGCTTCAAAATGTGGAAATGATCCCGCTACTAAAAAAGCTGGGTATTGGGCTGCAATTGAAAAATTTAAGCGAGCAAAGAGTATTGATAAGTCTTCAGAAAAAGAAGCTAACAAATTAATTTCAGACTATAATAAACGAGTACCCACTAAAAGTTTATGGAGGGATAATATAGATAATCCTGATTCAAAAACATATAAAATTGATTGTTGGTATTCGGAAACAGTCAATGTGCGGTTTTGAAAAAGTTTTTAATTTTAATTTTTTCATTATCATCCTGTTTAGACAACACTATAAGTTATGATTTCTTGAATATTGAACAAGATAGTTTAGAAAAGGCGAAAAATATTGAAATGACTTTTTTTGCAGATGGTATTAAAAATTTCGTAATAACAACTGAAAATATGCAGTCTTTCATTAATTATTCATCAAAAAAAGATTACACTCAAATTTGTATGGGTGATTCAATATTAAATGACTTCAATTTTTCTTACATACTCAAAGATACTTTAAGAAGTGTTTCAATCTTTTCTGACTCTGTTCTAATTATGAATTATAACAAATTAGGAGATTCTATTTTTGAAATCCAATCAGATGAGTTAGTGAATTATGTTAACGAGGAAATAGTTGAGTTAACAAATAATGTAAAACTTAAAAATTATGAAAATTTCATTTTAGAAACAGACAAGTTATTTTGGAACACTGATAAAAAAAAATTATTGTCTTATGATTCAGTTACTATAAAGTTAGAAGATAAAATAATAAATGGTTGTGGATTTTACTCTGATCATAATTTTGAAAATTATAAAATCTTTAATATAAGTGGTGTTATAAATATTGAGTCTGATTAATTTTTGAGCTATGATATTAACTATTATTTTTATTTCATTATTTTTTTCTGCATTTTTTTCAGGAATGGAAATAGCTTTTTTTTCTTCAAATAAGTTAAAAATTGCTTTAGATAGGGAAAGTGGTACTCGTTCGGAAAAAATTATTTATAATTTTTTAAATAATCAATCAAGTTTTATTACTACGATGTTAATTGGAAATAATATAGCTCTAGTAATCTATGGTTTATTTATGGCACAGTTACTAAACAAACCCCTTTCCAACATAATTCAAAATCAAGTATTAATTGCTTTTTGTGAAATAGTTTTATCCTCTATTTTAGTGTTAATTATAGCGGAATTTATTCCAAAAGCAATATTTTCAACCCTATCAAATAGAATGCTTAAAGTCTTTGCAATCCCTGCCTTTTTAATGTATAGAGTATTAACACCTATTGTTTATATTGTTACATCTTTATCAAGTTTTGTTTTAACTATTTTAGGAATTAATTACTCAGAAAGGAAAATAAATTTCAACAGATTAGATTTAGATGATTATTTAGAAAAACACTACAATGAAAATCAAGAGGAGATTAATCCTGAGGTTGAAATTTTAAAAAATGCATTAGATTTTTCAAAAATAATGGTAAGAGATTGTATGATTCCGCGAACAGATATAATTAGTATGGATGTTGATGGAAATATGGACGATTTAAAAGAAAGTTTTTTTAAATCAGGGCATTCTAAAATAATTATTTATAAGAATAGTATTGACACTATCTTGGGCTATGTACACTCATATGAATTGTTTAAAAAACCCACTCAAATTAAAGATATGTTATTACCAATTTCTTTTGTTCCAGAAAGTATGAGAGTTCAAAAAGTTTTGGATCAATTATTAAAAGATAGAAGAAGTATTGCAGTAGTTTTAGATGAATATGGTGGCACCTCAGGTATTATTTGTTTAGAAGATATAGTTGAGCAGCTGTTTGGTGAAATCCATGATGAACATGATATTGAGGATAAAGTCGAAAAAAAAATATCAGAAAATAAAATTAAGTTATCTGCAAAAATTAAGGTTAGTTATTTAAATGAAAAGTACAATCTTAATTTACCAGACTCATCTGAGTATGAGACCTTAGGGGGGCTGATACTATCATCAATTAGTAAAATGCCTGAAAAAAATCAAGAAATAGAAATTGGAAACTATATTTTTTTGGTAACAAAAGTTAATGATAACTTTATAGAGGAAGTAATACTTATTTTAAATCATAAATAAATTGTATATTCGTATCCCCAAAATATATTTTTATGGCAGTACTACATACACTAAGAACTAACAAAATATTAAAAACCCTGACTTTTATAATAATAGGAGTTGGCATGTATTTATTTGTTGATCCACAATTTGATGCATTTAAAACAATAAGTATGGTATTTTCAGGTGAAAAAAATGAGTTATCATTAAATTCATACGGAGCTTCAAATGGATATCAATTATATAATTCATATGAGAGGCCAAGTTCAAGAGGGGGTGGGGTATTTATTTCTGAGCCCGAAGAGATAGCTATGCAAGCGCATTTAAGCTATTTAGATTTCATTCAACAGTCTCAAAATGCAACTAACACTAATAAACGAAATTTGAATTTGATCTGGGATAATTTTTGTCAAAGGTCATTTATAAAGAAAGAAATGGAGTCTTTAGAGTTTAATTACTCATCTGCTGAAAAAATTGATTTAATAAAAGGTACCATTACAGGAATTGATAATGCCGCACCTTTTTTTACAACTTGGTGGAAAGCTTTAAGAACTAATGAAGGAGGTGAGGTAAATCCTGAGATTAATGGGAAAGTTCTAGAAGACAGTATTACTGTTTGGACTGAAAACAGTAAAGAAAATGAAAATCAAGGTAATTATTTGAATTATAACTTTATTTTTAGACCTTTTCATATCTCTAACAATGAAATTAACAGATTCACATCTTTATACAACATGGGTACATTTGCACCAATTTCATATTTAGAAAAAGAATATATAGATTCCAAGAAAACATTAGATGGTAAGTTTATTTTTATTCCTTTTAGAGATATAAAAGATAGCGAAGTAGTAATCAATGAAGATGAAATGCTTTCTTATTACAAATTAAATAAAGAGAATTTTTTAAATGATAACCCAAGCCGTGTTATCGATTATTACATTTTTAACGCTCAACCAACAGAAGAAGATGTTGAACTTGCTAAAAATCAAATAGTTAATAGATATTTAAATAATAAAAATCTTGAGACATTAAGATTAGATACAACAAATCAGTCAAGAGATTTATTAAATTTTGTAAAAAAATCTTCTAACAACAAAGAAGAGGTTTCTTTCAATAATATTTCTATAAATGATTGGAACACTAAATACTCTTCAATTCCTAATAAAAAATCAGAAAATTATTTTGGTCCAATTGTAGAAAACAATATTGTCAAACTTGGAATAATTGTTAGTAAAGACACTGATAGTTTAAATGTTTTATTTATAAATCAAGATATTAATCCATCACCCAATACTACTAACGATAATTTTATGAGAGCAAAAGACTTTTTATATAGTTCAACTGATGCTAAAGGTTATGATTTAGAATCAAAAAAATTAGAAAATGTTATAATTAAAAAAGATATTTCAATTTCTAATTTGGATGAAAATATTTCAGGAATAGAATCTTCATCAAGACAAATTATTAGATGGGCTTTTGGTATTCCTGATAATATTAACGTACCACTATCTTCTATTAAAACTGAGGAGAGATTAGGTACAGCTCGAAGATTTAAGACTGATATTTTTAATCAAGTAGTAGTATACTTAAAAGAAGTTAATGACCAAGAATTTAAAAGTTATGAGTCAGTAAGATCTCAAATAAAAAAGATTTTATTAGAAAAAAAGAAAGGAGAGCTAGTTGTAAAAAAAATATTAGATAATTGGTCAGAAGATATGAACGAATTGTCAAAAGATCTTAATAAAAAAATTGAAAGTGTATCAAATTTCTCTTACTCAACAGCCAATTTTTCTGTAGCTGGTAATGACCATGGAGCAACAGGTTACTTTTTTTCATTAGATAATAATCAAATATCGCAACCTTACATTGGTGAAAGAGGTGTTTTTATATTTGAAAATAATGGAATTAAGGAGAATGAAGCTAATATTGAAAATATAATTTCTTCAAGGCAAGCTACTTTAAATAAAGTTAATTCGGAGTTCAACCAAAATTTATTACAACAATCTAAGTCAGGAGATATTGTTGATATGAGACATATGTCATTTTAAAATTTCCATTCTATAAGAATCCAGTTTTAAAAAAAAGAACAAAAAAATTGTCATACTGATTAAGGCGGTTCCACCATAACTTACAAAGGGAAGTGGAATTCCTACTACTGGGAAAAGCCCTAATATCATACCGATATTTATTGCAAAGTGACTAAAAAAAATCCCTAAAAAACCATAACCAAATACTCTTGAATATATTGATCTTTGCCTTTCACTGATAATTACAATTCTTACCATAAAAAAAACAAAAAGAATGATCGTTATTAAAGAACCTAAAAAACCTATTTCTTCTCCAATCGCACAGAATATAAAGTCTGTACTTTGTTCAGGTATGTAATCTCCTTTAGTTTGTGTTCCTTGAAGAAAACCTTTACCAAATAAACCACCTGAGCCTATACCAATTAAGGATTGATCTAAATTATATCTTTCGCTTTTTGAAATATTCTTTCCTAGTAAAACATTTATTCTAGTTTGTTGATGTGGTTTTAACAGCTTTTCAAAGCTATATTCAAAAAAAATTGAAAATAAAGAAAATAAAAAAAATAAAAATATACTTTTTTTAATAGATAATTTTTTTAAAATCAACGATATAAAAAATATACTAAATGATAAAATTAAAAAGTATTTAAATGTTAGTAGAATCGTAGAAATAAAAATAAAAATTAGCATGATTATAAATAAAGGAAAATTTTTATTTAAACCCTCTCTAAAAAGAGGAATAATTAAAAATGCAAAAACTAAACAAGATCCCATATCAGGTTGTAGAAAAATTAAAATAACTGGGATACAAATAACTAATGCAATTTTAATCAAGTCGTCTTTTTTTGTAACGGTTGTATCATGTTTAGATAACAATTTGCTAAGAGCTAGAACAGTTCCAAATTTTGCCAATTCTGCTGGTTGAAATCCAAATATTCCAAAGTCAAACCAAGACTTGGCTCCGTGCTTTGTTTCACCAAAAAGCAAAACACATATCAATAAAAAAATAGAAAATGCATATATAAAATTTGAAAGTTTCATTAAAAATTTACCATCCAGAATTAAAATTATTAATCCAATTACAATGGCTATAAAGTGAAAAATTATTTGTTTACCAAACTCTGAATAAATAGAAAATTTTGTAGTTGAGTCATATTCAACAACGTATATTGCATAAAGTCCGAGAATTACTAGTCCTATATAATATGTAATTATTTTTAAATCTATATATTTAAATTCTGGACTTCTATTCATCTCTTAAGCATTTTAATATATATTTTTTAAAATTTAAGTCAAAATATGGTTTATTTCTAAAACTTAAATCTATTGACCTATTAATATATTTTTCTATACATAAGTTCGCAATTGGAGCAGCTATGTCACCGCCATCTCCACCATTTTCAATATATACTGCAATTGCAATTTTAGGTTGTTTTTTTGGTGAAAATGCTGTAAATACCGAGTGATCTTTTTGTTTTATTCTTTTTTTGTAATTTTCAACTGTACCTGTTTTTCCGCAAATTTTTAAATTTGTAATCCTAGATTTTTTTGCTGTTCCATTAATACCTTCAATAGCTCTTTCCATTCCTTTGACCACATATTCAAAATATTTTGTTGAAATAGAAACCTTATTGATTTCACTAAATTTATTTTTAATTAATTGAAATTCTATATATTCTTTGATTGTACTGTTTCCTTTGGACTCTTTAATAATATGTGGAGTAATAAAGTATCCTCTATTTCCTAAAATAGCAGTATAATTTGCCAATTGAATTGGAGTTACTAGGAGTTCACCTTGACCAATACCAAGTGAAATGCAATTAGAAGGACCCCAGTTTTGGCCTTTATATATTCTTGTATAGTATTCTCCATCTGGAACTAGACCGGGGACACCTGCATGTAAATCGTTATTTAGAAAGTCCCCGAAACCAAATTCCTTAATATATTTAGACCATATATTTAACCCTAGCTCACTAGTTTTTTCTTTTTTCACGACTCTATAAAATAATTCGCAGAAATACGCATTACAAGATTCAGCTAAAGCATTAGTAATATTCATTGGTGGGTGATCTGTTCCGTGACAAGCCACTTTCATTTTAGCACCATAGTTCCAACCAAAATTACAATTAATTTTAGTTCCAGTATTAATTATTTTTTCTTCTAAACCTATTAATGCTGTCAACATTTTTATTGTTGAGCCTGGAGCGTATGTAGATAGAATTGTCCTATCAAATAATGGTTTATTTGGATCATCTCTAAGCGTAGGATAGACTTCATTTCTTTTTTTACCAATAAAGTCAGATGGATTATATGATGGGCTTGAAACTAAACATAAAATTTCCCCAGTACTTGGCTCTAAAGCTACAATACTACCGTTATAATTTTTCATAATCTTTTCAGCAAATTCTTGAAGCTCAAGGTCGATTGTTAAATTTATAGATCTTCCGGGTATTGGCAGAGTATCAAAAATTCCATTTTTAAAAGTACTATGATTACCTTTAACATCTTGAATTATATGACTAACTCCCTTTTTACCTCTTAAAATTTTTTCATAGGATTTATCTACACCAGCCTTTCCAATTCTGTCTCCACTTTCGTAATAAGAGTTATTTAAATTATTGTTATTAACAACGCCAAGGTATCCTAAAATATTGGCGGCATAGTTTGTTGAGTATTTTCGAACTAGTCTAGTTTGTTCATATAAACCTTTGAATTGAAATAAGTTTTCAAGAATTGAAAACGGTACTTCTTCCAAAAATAATGAACTTTTAGAATTTGAGTACTGTTTAGCTTCGTTTATAATTTTTCTTAATTCTATTTTAGAAATATTAAAGTAATTACAAACTTCAAGAGTGTCTTCTTCTAATAATTTAAATTTTTTTGGAATAATCATTATATCAACAACACTGTCATTTTTCGCTAAAAGTTTATCAAAACGATCAAAAATTAATCCACGTTCGGGTGGCTGTACAATTCTTCTTTTAGCATTGTTTTCAGCTAGACTTTGATAATAAGATTTTTTAATTATTTGAATATAAAATAGTTTTACTAAAAAAATTATTGCGACGCTTAATATTAAAAAATATATAAAAAATCTTCTGTTAGCTAGAATAAAATTTCTCTTCATTTTTTAAATATGTAATAAGAAAAGAGTAAAAGTAAGATAGTAAAAAAAGAACTTAATAAAGTACTGATTAGAAGATTAATTATTTGCAACCCTGAAAAAAGAAATAATAAAAAATGATGGAGAATACTGCATGATGATATATAAACCAAAACTCTACCAAAACTTATATTATTAAAACTAAAGTCATTTAAATTATTTGTTCTTGACGATATAATTTTCATAAAGTTTGGCCTAAAATAACCTAAAATTAAGCAACTAAGTCCATGAATTGGACCTATGTCTGATAAAGTATTAGATCCTAGATCAATTAATAAGCCAATTGAGAATGATGTCATTAGTATAAAGAGATTTCCTTTAATTGGATGTATAAATAGAATAAATAATATATAAATGTAAGGGTTTATCCAATTATTAAATAAAAACTGATTAAAGATAATTATTTGGATTAACCAACAACCAAAAAAACAAGCTATTAGTGTTTTAGTATTTTTCATTTAAACTATTAATTTCAGAACTTAAATCATCGATAATTATTAAGGCACTATTTATATTTTTAAAATCAACGCCAATTAACACATCAATTTTATGTGAATTTGAACTTTTTTTATTTTGGAAATTTAAAATTGTTCCAATAAATATTCCGTCGTAAAAAGATTTTGATTTAGAGCTCGTAAATATAGAATCACCATTCGAAATTTTTATTTCATTTCCAACTCCCTCAAGTGTCGCTATTTTATAATTTGCTCCGTCCCATTTTAAAACCCCTTCTTCAACAATACCATTGTTAGTTTTGATTGATGTCAATAATTTAGAGTATTTACTAATTATTGTTGTTACTTCACAAAAATTATTTGTAGTATTACTAACAACTCCAATAATTCCATTATTATTAAAAACACCCATATTTTTTTTAATTCCATTTCTTGAACCTTTGTTTAATATGATGGTATTATTTGGCAGGGCCCAACTTGTGTTTTCTACCTGAGCTGGAATAAATTTATACCTTTTATTTTGTGGAGACTGAATACTTCTTGCAAACTCTTTATAAGTTTTCAACTCATTATTTTCAAACTTAAGAAATTCATTTTCCTCAGTTAGTTTACAGTTGGCTTGTTCAAGATTTGAATTTATATTTTTTAAATTAATGTATTGAGTAACTTTATTTTCAAGGCTTTTTGAGTTATAAATAATATTTCTAAATATATTAAGTGCATTGGCTTCATTGTATGGATTAATTTTAAGAATAAGAGTTAAACAAAAAAGAAAAAGAAATATGAAAATAATAAAAACATGATATTTAATTAATATTTCAATTAAAAAACGCATTTTATATTTATCTCATTAAGAAAGTGTAGTGATCAACATTTTTTAATGCAATTCCAGTTCCTCTAACAACTGCTTTTAATGGATCTTCTGCTATAAAAACAGCAAGGTCTGTTTTTGCAGATATTCTTTTTTCTAGTCCTCTTAACATTGAGCCGCCGCCAGCTAAATATATTCCTGTATTATAAATATCAGCTGCTAGTTCAGGAGGAGTCATTGCTAAAGCTTGCATAATTGCATCCTCGATTGAACAAATAGATGAGTCAAGGGCTTGAGCTATTTCTTTATACGAAACTATTACTTGTTTAGGCTTCCCAGTTGTTAAGTCTCTACCTTGAACGGGCCAATCTTCTGGTGGATTTTCTAGTTCTTGTGTTGCTGCGCCGCATTGGATTTTAATTTCTTCAGCTGACCGATCACCTACAACTAAATTGTGGTGTGTTCTCATATAAAATTTTATATCCGAGGTGAATATATCTCCCGCAACTTTTACTGATTTATCACAAACGATACCACCAAGTGAAATTACTGCAATTTCTGTTGTTCCTCCCCCGATATCAATTACCATATTTCCTTTAGGTTCCTGTACATCAATACCAATACCAATTGCGGCAGCCATTGGTTCATGAATTAGATAAACTTCTTTAGCACCAGAGTGTTCAGCAGAATCTCTAACTGCTCTTTTTTCTACTTCAGTAATTCCGGATGGAATACAAATTACCATTCTTAGTGCTGGGGAAAAAATTCTACTTTTTAAGGCAGGAATTTTTTTAATAAATTCTCTAATCATAGATTCAGCTGCATCGAAATCTGCAATAACTCCATCTTTTAATGGTCTTGTTGTTTCAATACCTTTATGTGCTTTTCCATGCATTTGTTGAGCCTTGACACCAACCTCAATAAATTTACCGGTTTTAGTTTCCATTGCAACAATTGAAGGTTCATTAACAACAACTTTATCATTATGAATTATTAAAGTGTTCGCTGTACCTAAATCAATTGCAATATCTTCAGTAAGATTCATAAAATCAAGTAATCCCATATCTTTAATTTTTAATGTTTAAAATGTCTAGTCTTAGTTAAAACCATACTTATATTATTTTTATTACAACTATCAATAGATAGTTTATCATTGATTGATCCTCCAGGTTGAATTACAGCTGAAATATTTTCTTTAGCTGCAATTTCTATACAATCCGGAAAAGGAAAAAATGCATCTGATGCCATAACACTGTTTTTCAAATCAAACTCAAATTTTTTGGCTTTTTCAATAGCTTGTTTTAATGCATCAATCCTTGAAGTTTGACCACAACCAATTCCGATCAGTTGTTTATTTTTTACCAAAACAATAGCATTTGATTTTGTATGCTTACAAATAGTACTAGCAAACAGTAAATCTTCTATTTGAGATTTTGATGGTTTTAATTTAGTTATTTTCTCCAAATTTTCCTCTTTATCTATCAAAATATCTTTCTCTTGTGCTAAAATTCCAGTTAGGATTGATCGATATTGATTCTTATTGTTTAATGATAAATCATTAATTTTCAATATAATTCTATTTTTTTTTGATTTTAGAATTTTAAGAGATTCACTAGAATATTTAGGAGACAAAATTATTTCAAAAAATAATTTATTAATACTACAAGCTACATCGTAATCAATTTCTTGATTAGTAATTATAACACCACCAAATGCGGATATTGGATCGCCGGCTAACGCTTTCTCCCATGCTTTAAGTACCGATTTATCTACTGCTATTCCACACGCATTGTTATGTTTTAAAATTGCAAAGGTTGGCTCTTTGCAATCCTTAATTAAATTAATTGCTGAGTCAATATCTAATAAGTTGTTATAAGAAATTTCTTTACCATTTAATTGTTTAAAAACTTTATTTAAATCACCATAGTAAACACCTTCTTGATGGGGGTTTTCACCATATCTAAGTTTTTTTGACTCAAAAATATTTATTTTAAGAGAGTCTTTCTTAGAATTATTAAACCATGAAAATATTACTTGATCATAGTTTGAAGAAATTTCAAATGCTTTTTTAGCAAAATCTATTCTGTCTTCTATCGAAGTTTTACCGTTTCTTTTTTTTATGATTTCTATAAACTTTGGTATCAATTTTTTACAGGGAACAATCATAACATCCTTAAAATTTTTTGCACCTGCTCTAATTAATGAAATACCACCAATGTCAATTTTTTCTATTATATTTTGTTCGCTATCATTATTTTTAACTGTTTCTTCAAAGGGGTATAAATCAACAATTACTAAATCAAAAACAGGAATATTATATTTTTCTAAATCCTTTAGATCATTTTTGTTATTACTTCTTTTTAAAATCCCACCAAAAATCTTTGGATGTAATGTTTTTACTCTTCCACCTAAAATTGAAGGATAATTAGTAATTTCTTCAACTGAGGTCACTTCACCCCCTAATTCCTCAATAGACAACTTTGTGCCACCTGATGAAAATAATTTTACATCAAACGAGATAAGTGTCTCTATTAAAGGTTTTAAATTATCTTTTTTAAAAACGGATATAAATGCGTTTTGTACTTTTTTCATTTTAAAAAAATTTGACTTTAAAATTCACAGGGTTTTCTTTCTTAAAAATAGAGATTTGTTCAAATATTTTAAAATAAATTAAAAGAAAAAATCTTTTAATTTATAATTAATTAACAGGAACAACTTCTTTTATCTCTTCTCCAATAATGTCTCTTAATCTTTTTTCAATACCTTGCTTTAGTGTAAAAGTTGAAGAAGGACATCCGTTACAAGCCCCTTGTAACAGTACTTTTACTATACCATTATCATAAGAAATTAGTGAAATATCACCACCATCTTGCATTACGTATGGTCTTATGTTTTTCTCAAAAACTTCTTCAATTAACAATTCTTTTTTAGTTCTTTTTCGATTTATTTTAACACTAGGTTTATTTTCTTTATTTATCTTATTTTTGTTAGAAACTAATATCCCAGAATTAAGTTTTTCTTGAATCATAACACGGATTTCAAATGATATATCATCCCATTCTATTTTGTCATTTTTTTCTATTGAAATAAAGTTTTTTCCAAGAAAAATAACCTCAACAAATGGCAACAAAAATAACTCATAAATTAAAGGAAAATTATTTTGTGTTGGAGTATTATCAAACTCTATCATTTCAGAGGAAATTATTTGATTACAAACAAATTTCATGACTTTAGGGTTTGGTGTATATTCGGAATAAACTGTATAAATTTTTTCTTTCATATAAAAATATTTTTCTCTTTTAAATGTATTTCTTTATTGAAAAAAGATTTTGCGTTTTCCTGAAAACTAGTTGTTAAATCAGAAATATAAAATTCATGTTTTTTTTCATATTTAGTAGCAGTCATTAATTTTTTTATTTTCAATTCATTTTTAATATATCTCCCAATAGATTCTAATGAGCTAATAATTTCAATTTTATTATTATAAATTTCATTAATTTCTTTTTTAATTAGAGGATAGTGTGTGCAGCCTAAAATTAATGTGTCAATTGATTTAAGTTTTTTATGATTTAGGTATGTTGCAATAATTTTTCTCTTTATTGTTGCATCATGAAATCCAGTTTCAATCATTGGTGCTAACAATGGTGTTGCTAATGAAGATATAATGCAATTTTTTTCAATTTCTTTAATTTTCTTTTCGTAAACACCTGATTCAATTGTAGTATTTGTACCAATTATACCAATATTATTTGATTTCAGTTCTTCTATTTTTTTAATTACTGGGTCGATTACATTAAATATTAAGTAGTCATCACCAAGTTTTTTTTTAATGTTATTTAAAGCAATACATGAAGCAGTATTACAAGCAATGATAATTGCTTTACAATTTTGTTCAATTAAAAAATCACAAATTTTGGAGCAGTAATTTATAATATTTTGTTTTGATTTCTGTCCGTAAGGTAAATGAAGCGTATCTCCATAATACACAATTTTCTCATGTGGCATTAATTCTGTGATTTCCCTAGCTACGGTTAATCCGCCAATTCCTGAATCAAAAATTCCTATTGGAAAATCAGATTTCAAATATTAAAGTTTTAATTTCTTTTTTACAGCAGAGGTAATATCATTAGAACCAGGTCCATTGTTGAAAAGTATAACATTAAAGCCGCTTCCGGTATCAAGAATATAAGAATACTTTCCATCTTTAGCTACATCGTTAATGGCATTTTGTATTTTTTCTACAACAGGGGCAAGTAAATCATTTTGTAAGGCTTGTAATTCTTTCTGTGCATCCTGTGCAAAAACTTGCATCCTTTGTTCTAGATTGATTGCTTCTTCATACTTAGCTTTGATTACAGACTCACTTTCACCATCATTTTGTGCTTTTTGAAATGCTTGAGCGGCTTCTTGAGCTTTTTGCATCATTTCTGCATACATTTCATCCATTTTTTTTGACTCTTTTTGGATTTTAGTTTCAATGATTTTAATGTCTGGCATATTAGACATTATTTCTTGTGAATTTACGTGACCTATTTTTTGTTGACAAAAAACACTAAATGTAAACAAACACAATAGTGTAGTGAGAAATATTTTTTTCATATTTAAAAATTTAATAATTATAACCTAATTGATCTAAAATATCATTACTTATATCTAAGTCTTCATTTGAATACAACATAATTAATTCAGAGGACTTATCAAAAATAATTTCATATCTATTTTTTTCAGCATATTCTTGGATGGCATTGTAAATAATTTCTTGGATTGGTTCAATCTTTTCTCTTTGTTTTTTATATAGCTTCCCATCCGGGCCAAATAAACTTTTTTGATACTCTCTAACTTCTTGTTCTCTTGCAATAATATTTTCTTCAAAAGCTTTTTTTTCTTTTTCGGGGAGTAAATATTTTTCGGCTTTGTAGCTTTTGTACATCTTTTCTATTTCTAAATATAAATTTTGAATCTCTTCCTCCCACATTTTTGAAAGATCTTCAATTTCTTCCTGAGCGCTAGTAAATTCAGGAATATTATTTAAAATGTACTTAGAGTCTACATAAGCTACTTTTTGACCTTCACAAAAGTAAATCGAAAAAAAAACAAATAAACAAAAACATTTTTTTAGCATAAAGTAATTTTTGAAATGCAAAAATAATAAAATTAAAATTGCTGTCCAATTATAAAATGTGTTTGCCATCCACTTTTTTCGATTGAATTGTTAGAGCTATCATAGCCATATGCAAAGTCTAGTCCCAATAAACCAAACATTGGCATGAATATACGAATTCCCAATCCAGTAGATTTTTTTAACTCAAAGGGATTAAAATTATCATAATTTTCCCATGAGTTACCAGCTTCAGCAAACATCAAAGCATATATAGTTGAGTTTGGATTTAAAGAAATAGGGTATCTTATCTCCATGTTATATTTGTTATAAAGAGGATCACCTGAAATTGAACTTAGTGATTGATTTAAATAACCCCTAAGAGCAATAATCTCTCTTCCATCTATTGAGTATCCACTTAAACCATCACCCCCAACAAAAAATCTTTCAAATGGAGGCAGTCCAACACTACTATTGTATGTTCCTAAAAAACCTAATTCAAAATGAGTTCTAATAACCAAATCCCCAATAATAGAGTTATACCAAGTTCCATCGAATTTAAATTTATTGTATTCTAGAAATTTATATTTTTCTTGATTATCTGATACATTTTCATAAAAGTCTTTTTCTCTAAATAATGAATACGGTGGTGTAAGTTCTAAATAAATTGAAAATTTGGATCCACTTCTAGGGTATATTGGGTTAAAAATAGAATTTCTTGAAAATGTAGTTGAGTAATTAATATTATTTGAGTAACCATCACTAAAATTAAAAAGGGGTGATGGGTAGTTAACTAAGGTGTATCTTTGTAAGTTAATAGAATGGGTTATTGTAAAATAGTCATCTGGCCATTTTAATCTTTTCCCAAACCCTACACTAAAACCTGAAATATCCATTTTTGATTCTTCTTCATCACTTACTTGACTGAAATTTTGAATTGTTTTCCATACTGATGCAGAAAAACTATTTGGCTTACTCCCGCCCATCCAAGGTTCTTCAAATGATAAGCTGTAGTTTTGATAAAATCTACCATTTGAAGCAGCTCGTAATCTTATTTTTTGACCATCACCATGAGGCATTGGATTCCAGCTATCTTTTTTAAAAAAGTTTTTTGTTGAAAAATTATTAAAAACTACAGAAAATGCACCAACTACCATTCCATTTCCCCAACCACCTTGAAGCTCTAACTGATCAGAAGATTTTGATTCAACAGTGTATTCAATATCAACTGTTCCTGTTTCAGGATTTGGTATCGGGTTTACTCCAAGCGTCTCTGGGTTGAAATAACCTAGTCTATTGAATTCTTCTTGGGTTCTTATTATATCAGATCTTTTAAACATTGAGCCAGGTAATGATCTTACTTCTCTCATTATCACATGATCTTTAACTTTAGTATTTCCATTTACAGTAACATTATTGATTATTGCTCTTTTTCCCTCATTTAATCTTATCTCTAAATCAATTATCTTATTTTCAATTCCCACTTCTATCGGATTTGCTTGAAAAAATAAATAACCGTCATCCATATAAAGAGAACTAATATCATTACCGTTTCTACTCATGTATAGTCTTTCTTCTAGTAAATTTTGATCAAATATTTCTCCTTTTATTATTCCTAATAAATCATTTAACTTATCTGTATCATATTTAGTGTTACCAACCCATTTTATGTCTCCAAAAAAATATTCTTCTCCCTCTGAAATATTTATATTAATTATAAGGTCATTTTTCTCATCTTTCGAAACATTATGATTGATAACTTTAGCATCTCTATATCCTTTTTCACGGTATAGAGAAATTATATTTTGTAGATCCTCATCAAAGTCTTTCTTAATTAATTTAGATGAGCTAAAGATGTTTTTAATTCCTTTTTCTTTTGTGTTTTTTAATTTTCTTTTAAGCTTTCTATCTTTGAATGAAATCTTTTCTCCAAGAAAATTAATTTCTTTTATTTTAATTCTTTTATTTTTTTTTACATCAATAGTTAATGTTGTGTAGTTTAGATCATCACTTGCGTTTTCTGTAATACTACACTCGACATCATAAAAACCTTTATCAATAAAATAGTTTAAAATATAGTTTTTAGTTTTATTCTTAATTTGTTCTCCGATAGCAATTCCCCTTGATAGATTCAAATCTTCTCTAAGATTATCGATTTCTGATTTTTTAAGACCCTTGAATTGAAACTTATCTAATTTGGGAAGTTGTTCTAAAAAAAACTCTAAGTAGATTACATTATTTTCTTTCTTGGTTTCAAAAATTTGAATATCAGAAAACAGTTCTTGACTCCACAATGTTTTAGTTGCTTCTTGAATTTTATCTCCCGGGACAAATATATTATCACCCACCTTTAAGTCAACCAATGATAAAATAGAATTTTTATCTAAATTGTAATTGCCAGTTATAGAGATACCGCCAATCATATATTGGGTTTGTTGAGAATTGTTAATTTGGCTAAATGTAAATGAACTTAGCGCAAAGAATAATATTAAAATATTTAAAAAAAACCTACTCATTTAATTTACTTTTCCAAATCTTCGTTCTCTTTTTTGATATTCAAAAATAGCATTATAAAAATTTCTTTTATTAAAATCAGGCCAATTAGTTTTGGTAAAATATAATTCAGCGTAAGCTAATTGCCATAAAAGAAAATTACTAATTCTTTTTTCCCCCCCAGTTCTAATTAAAAGATCTGGATAAGGTAAATTATTTGTACAAAGGTAATTATTTACCATATCTACAGTTATTTTTTTTAATTTAATTTTTCTTCTAATAATATCATTACATATTTTTTTTATTGAATTAGTAATCTCCCATCTCGAACTATAGCTTAATGCTATTGTTAACGTAATATTATTATTATTATTATTTGTTTCTTTAATAGCATTTTTAATTGCTTCCCTGGAGTTGCTAGGCAGATCATTTAAATCACCAATGATGTTTAATTTAACATTATTTTCAATAAGTTTTTTTTTATATTTTGTTATGGATTTAGCTAATAATTCCATAATTATTTTAACTTCTAATGTAGGTCTCTCCCAATTTTCCTTTGAAAAAGCAAACAATGTTAAATATTTAATATTAAGTTTTAATGAGGCTTCTAATACATGTTTTACAGAGCTGATTCCTTTTTGATGCCCAAAAGATCTTTCTTTCCCTAATATTTTTGCCCATCTTCCGTTGCCATCCATGATAATGGCTACATGTTGAGGGATTTTTTTATTTTTTATCTTTGATAAAGAGCTCATTAATAATTTATTTGTGAACAGAATGACTTTTTTGGTATTTTATAAATTATACTTACACCAAAAAAACCAAATTTGTCTTTATTTTCTGAATTCCCTCTTTGTGAACCTTCAATAAATTCAGAACCGGATTTATAAAACAAATTTTGACCTTGCTCACTTAACGAATTTGGATTTACATAGTCTAAACTTACATCATCAATGTAGTCTGTTCTTGTAAATGTCCAAGACCATGTAAAATTAATAGCGAAATCAGTTTTTAAATTAAATTTATATCCTAAACCAATAGGAATTCCTAAAGAAAATAAATTATATTTTTCTCTTTCTGGGTATAGAAAATTCCCTTGTCCCTCAGTCCCAAGTGGTTGTAGCTCAACCCAACTACCATTATAAAATCCTTTAGGGTTATATTTAAATCCACTAATTCCTGAAAATATATAGATTGTATTGTTATATTTTTTTGAACCTATCTTATAAGGAGAAAAATTAAATTCAAAATTACTTGAAAACTCGGTTATAACAGATTGAAAATCCAAATTTCTTTGTACTAAATATAAGTCTTCAGAGTCTTTGTCAAAAGAACTAATTTTTCCTCTTTTAAGGTCAAATCTAAATGCTATTCGTTTATTTATATTTTTTCTAAAACTTATACCCATCGCAGGCTCAGAGTTAGTAAAAAGTTTATTTGTGTTCCCAAATTTTAATGAATTATAGCCAACGTCACCGTGAAAAAACCCGGTTCCAATAAATAATCCAACTTCAGTTTGAGAAAAAGAAAAAGTGGTTAAAAAAAAATATAGAAAGAAAAATCTAATATTTATGGAGTTCATTTTTCAATTAAATATTTCTACAATATACGTAATTGTTATTTACAAACATTAATCATGATTTCTTTTGTCTAAACCCCAATGAAGTTTATTTCTTAAAGTGTCGAAATAATTATTTTTTTTGATTACAAGAAAGTTGATTTTAAAATTTTCTTTTTTTATGTATATAATATGTTTATTAGTAATTTTTTCTGTTTGGCCATCAATTGATAAATTAAAGGATTTAAATCTAGGGTCTAAGTGCACTTTAATTATTGATTCATTTGAAATTACAAGCGGTCTAACATTTAAGTTATGTGAAGATATTGGAGTAATAATAAAATTTTCAGAATCTGGCATAACAATTGGTCCACCACAACTTAATGAATGAGCAGTAGAACCTGTTGGTGTAGAAACTATTAATCCATCTCCCCAGTAAGTGTTTAGAAAACTTCCGTTAACATAAGCTTTAATACTAATCAAGGAAAGGTGGTTTTTTTCAGTAATAGAAACTTCGTTAATAGCAAATTTAGACATACTACTTTTTATTTTTGGACTAGTGTAAACTTTAATAATACTTCTAGGGCTGATATGATAATTTTTATTTCGCAGAGACTTAATGAGATCAGAAATATTTTGTTTAGGTATATTTGCCAAAAAACCTAATCTCCCTGTGTTAATTCCTGTTATAGGAATATTTAATTTGTTAACTAGATGCGCAGCTTTTAACATAGTACCATCTCCACCAAAACATATCAAAAAGTCAATTTTATTTGTTTTTGAAATTTTTTTTATGATTATTGTTTTGTGAGGAAATTTTATTTTATTGTTATTAATTTTATTAAAACAATTTGTTATGTATAATTTAGCTTTATATTTTTCTAGTTCATTTACGCAAACTTTAATATATTCAACTGTTTCAGGATTTACACTTTGGCTGTAAATTAAAACTCTCATAGTCTATGTGTTTAAGTACCTTAAAAATGAGTCGAATCTGTTATCTAAGTTCTCAATTAAAGACGTATCATATGTTTCAACTACATTCCAATTAAACCTTGTTAATGATTTTATTATTCTTGACAAATTTTTCTTATTAATAATTATATCTACTAAAATATTTTTTGAGTTAGTATCAATTTGAGCAAAAGAGCTTATAACTTTACCCTCATTTTGTTCAATTAATCTACTTATTTCAGATAAAGAGTAATCTTCTAGTGTGCATTTAATAGTTAAAATTCCTATTTCAGTCAATTGATATGGTTGGCCTATCTTGTAAACCAAATCTGCTAAAGTTATGTATCCACAATATCTTTTTTCTTCAAAAACAGGTAAAATAGATATCTTATGTTCACTAATAATTTTTAAAGCAACACATATATGATCATTAGTATTTAATGATAATATTTTAGCATGGTTAATTATTGATCTAACAGGTTTAGTTAAATCATCCATATCAAGAATACTTTCTTGATTTAAAATTCCTTTAAATTCAGTGTCAGAGAGAATAATCAAATGTGAACTTTTATATTCTTCCATAATTAACAAAGCCATATTCCCAGTTGTGCTTTGATTAATTGTAGGTATATTATTTTTAATTATTTCTTTTAGTTTCATACATGGAATATTAAAACAAACTTACTATTTTTATCTCAAATTATTATGACTAAATTAAGCGTAAATATTAATAAAGTAGCCACAATAAGAAATGCTCGTGGAGGAAATAATCCTGATTTAGTGCAATTTGCAATTAATTGTGAAAGATATGGGGCTGATGGAATAACTATCCACCCTCGCCCTGATGAAAGACATATAAAAAAAAGGGATGTTTTTTTATTAAAAAAAGCAGTAAAAACTGAATTGAATATAGAAGGCTTTCCTTCAAAGGACTTTATCGATTTAGTTTTAGAAGTAAAACCTAATCAGGTTACACTTGTTCCTGACCCTCCAAATATTTTAACTTCAAATGCAGGATGGGATACTATCCAAAATCAAAATTTTTTAAAAAAAACTATAAAAAAATTTAAAGAGTCAGAGATAAGAACTTCTTTATTTGTTGAAGCAGAGAAAAATATGATTTTAGCGGCTAAAGATACAAACACTGATAGGATAGAACTCTATACTGAAGAATATGCCAGGAATTATACAAAAAATAAGAATAAAGCAATTAAGCCATTCATCGATGCCGCAAATATAGCTGCAGAAATAAATTTAGATTTGAATGCAGGCCATGATTTAGATTTAAATAATTTAAATTTCTTTTTTTCAAATATTATAAAGTTAAAAGAAGTTTCAATTGGTCATGCTTTAATTTGTGATGCATTGTATTTTGGTTTAGAAAACACAATTCAAATGTATAAACGAAATTTAAAATGATTTTGAACTCAAAAATTTTAGGAAATCATGAAAAAAAAATTCTTATACTTCATGGATTGTTTGGATCATTAGACAATTGGCTTAGTATAGCAAAAGAGTTATCAAAATATATTCAGGTACATATAATTGATTTAAGAAATCACGGGAAATCTTTTCATGAAAAAAATCATTCCTATGAATTAATGAGTTTTGATTTGTATAATTATATAAACCATTTTAAAATCAAAAAACCAATTATTTTAGGTCATTCAATGGGTGGAAAAGTTGCAATGTCATATGCTCTTAATTACCCCGATGGTTTACAAAAATTAATTGTAGTAGATATTGCTCCAAAAAATTATATAAACAATTATAATAAATTGATAAATAGTTTAATACGGGTTGAAAAATCTAAAATTAGTTCTAGAGGTCAGGGTAAATTGATTTTAGAACAAGAGAATATTGATTTCGCTACAATTCAATTTTTATTAAAAAATTTATATAGGGATAAAAAGCAATTAGTTTTTAGATTTAATTTAAGAGCTATTAAGAATTCAATAGATGAACTCATGAATTTTGATTTTAAAAATTACATTTGGGAAGGTCAAACTTTTTTTATAAAAGGTGGTGATTCTAAGTATATATTAGATTCAGATCTTAAATTAATTAATAATTATTTTTCTAATTTTTCATTAGTTACAATCGATGGTGCTAATCATTGGGTTCATTATGATCAAAAAGAAAAGTTTATTTCATCAATTAAAAATTTGATAACATGAATACATCAACATATTTTTTTAATACAGAGGCGCCAGTATTAGGCATATTAATTTTTATTTTAGCATACATATTTTATGCAGAAAAAAGTAGTAACAAATTTTTAGTTAATTTTTTCAAATTTATTCCGGGTCTTTTGTTATGTTATTTTGTCCCTTCTATTTTAAATAGTTTAGGCTTAGTTAATCCAGAAATTTCAAAAAATCTATATTTTGTTGCATCTAGATACTTATTGCCTGCTAGTTTAGTTTTGTTAACGTTAAGTATCGATTTAAAAAGTATAATAAACCTTGGTCCTAAAGCAGTTATAATGTTTTTGAGTGGAACTATTGGCATATTAATTGGGGGCCCAATAAGCTTACTGATTGTTTCATATTTTGAATTAGTTCCAATTAATCCTGAAGATTTATGGAGGGGTTTGACTACTGTAGCAGGTAGCTGGATTGGTGGTGGCGCAAATCAAGCCGCAATGAAGGAAATGTTTAATGTGAATGATCAAATATTTAGCTCAATGATTACTGTTGATGTTATTGTAGCTAATGTTTGGTTGGGGTTTTTATTATTTGGCGCAGGAATTAATAAAAAAGTTGACAAATGGTTGAACGCAGATTCATCAGCAATTGAAGATTTAAAAAATAATTTAATTAATTATAAAAGAAAAAATCAAAAGATTCCATCACTTACTGATTTCATGATTATTTTGGCTATTGGTTTTGGTGTTACAGGTTTTGCTCATTTTTTTGCAGACATTATTTCTCCTTACATTCAAACTAACTTTTCTTACTTAGAAAAATTTAGTTTGACTAGTTCATTTTTTTGGTTGATTGTTATTTCAACAACTGGTGGATTGGTATTGTCGTTTACTAAATTTAGAAGTTATGAAGGTGCAGGAGCTTCAACAATAGGAAGTGTTTTTTTATATGTGTTAGTGGCAACTATTGGTATGAAAATGGATGCGCTAGCAATATTAGATAACCCTGGACTATTTGTTTTAGGATTTATTTGGATGATTATCCATGTAATTATATTGATTTCTGTAGCTAAATTAATTAAGGCACCTTTTTTCTTTGTTGCAGTTGGTAGTCAAGCAAATGTAGGTGGTGCCGCATCTGCCCCTGTTGTAGCATCAGCTTTTCATCCATCTCTCGCCCCAGTGGGTGTGCTTCTCGCTGTATTGGGATACGCCCTAGGAACTTATGCAGCTTGGTTTTGTGGTATTTTAATGCAATTTGTTAGTTAGTTTTTATTAAAATAGGAACGTAATTTTGGTCATTAATTTCTAAAAAGTAAAATCCAGCATTAGTAAGATTGATTTCATGTAAACCTTTATTAAGTTCTTTAGACATAATTAGTTTACCATGTATATCATAAATTTTAATATTATTTGAATCGGTATTTAAATTTAAATTAAATGCTCCGTTACTTGGATTAGGGAATAAATTATATACTTGATCAATCTCATTTATTCCAATATTGAAATTACAGTTAAATTGGTAAAAGATATTTTCGCCCGTATTTCCATTTAAATCAGCCATTTCAAAAACATTAATAATAAAACTGGATGAGTTTACATTGGTGAGTGAAATTATAATTTTTGTTGGGTCAAAAATATCCATAGAAACACTTTGAATGTCACCACCACTAACATAGAAATTTAAATCATTTACGTATGAATTATCAATTTCTTCATTAAAAAATAAATATATAAAGTAGTTATTTCCAACTTCATAACATTCATGGTTAGCTATGTATGGTGGTGTTGTGTCTGCTCCTGATTCAATATCAGACGGCATTCGTAAATCTACTTTCCAGTCATTGAAAGTTGAGGAAACAATACCTTTAATTGTGTATACTTCACCAATTTCTTCGTCATGTTCATAACCATCAGGTGTATTGTGAATACCACATGTGCCAGAGCCATCATTCACATTCCAAACACCATATCCGTTTGCATTTGATGTACATTCAACATCAATCATTTTAATTAAAACTCCTTCGTATTGTTCTTGTAAAGCTTCACCACTTGTTACCAGAATTGGTTCAGGAATTGGATTGTTATTACTAATTATGTAAATATCTTCTGGTTGATAAATTTCAGTTGTTCCAGGACCGTCACACAAGGAGCCATCATCCCAGCAAAATTCACTTACTTCACCTACTACAATCACGCTATCGCCCATTTGAGGTAGGCCAGCGCTACTGTAAATATAAATTCCTGACCAGGGTTCGGATCCATTTTGAATGTAAAAACTATTTGCAAATGCTCCGGTTACAATTCCAGTTGTATTTACAAACTGTCCTTCATAAGGGGAGGATTCTGACTCGCCTTGAATTTCATTAATTGGAGTTATAACTCCATCGAATGGAAATGGTGGTATTATCTCAGAGCCATAAAATATTTGTGAAACTTCATCACAAATAGTAGCAGTTATATTGTAGCAAAACATTGTGTTATATGGTTGTGCAGGAATTTGACATTCATAATTCCCATTCTCATTTAAGCTCATATTTATACCACTAGATGTGTCCCACCAGCTATTTCCAAAATTTAAAGTCATATTTTCAACAGGACAATTAATGGCACTAATTATATTAGCTGATATTATGAAAGTTGAGCCTCCTTCAATATTTTCAGGATTAATAGAAACATTAGAAAATTGTATAGGATTAACATTTGGTTCTTCTTCAGAAAATATATAGTCAACAAATTCAGGATAGTCAATAAATGGGTTTCTGTTTCCTTGCCATTTAAAAATAATATCATTTCTTCTTTTTTCAAATGCATCAGGTGGGTCTTGTTCATGCCACTGTAAAAGTGTTGATTTATCTCCAATTTGTGGATAAGGATATGTTGTTAAACCATCAACAACAACTAAGTTTGGTTCACCTGAACCTCCTTCGTATCTAACATCCATATAAAATATAATTCTGGCAATGTCTCCTTTTACCTCATCTCTAGGTTCAAAAGTTGTTGTAGTAGAATAACATGAGGTTTCAACATCCCCATTAAAAACTATATTTCCGCCATTGTCAAAATCTTTTTCTCCTCTAAATGTATTCATACTACTATCAACAGGTTTTAAATTATGAGCATCTGAATAAGCAGGTTCTTCAAAAGGGTCTCCATTATCAAATTCTCCATGAGATTTTGGCCAAACATGTTCTCTATTCCAGAAATCAGGTTGCATATTGGATGCAAAATCAAATTTATCGATTGAGTTACCAGAGTATACTAAGATTATATTTGAAGGATTATTTGGATCTTCATCCGATTCTCTTAAAATGTCTTTTGTTGTAGTGTAAGAATAAGAAGTGTGATCACTTATTAATTCATGAAGTTCAGATTTTAGTTCTTCTCCTGATAAACCAAAACATGATTGGTAATAATCAACTGTTTGAGAAATTGAAAAAAAAGGGGTTACTGTGTATAAAAAAAAAAGTAAAAAGTATTTCATAATATTAAAATTTATATTCAATTGATGCAATAATTCTTCTTGGCATTCCAAAAAATACAGATGCTGAAGCTGCATCAGAATTCATTGGAGAGTCTTCAACATAACTAGAGTTATTTTCTGCATCACTAATATATGTTGAGTTTAATAAATTTAACACATTCAATTTAAAATTTAGACTAGAGTTTTTTAAATAAAAACTTTGACCAACATGTAAACTAAATAAAGCATATCCAGGTATCTGCCAAACAGTTTTTTCTTCATTTAATGTAAATGGATCATAGTCAGAAAAGAATCTATCAAAATAAATACCTTTTAATTTTATATAACCCTTTGCATTTTTATTGAAACTGTAATTATAACTTATACTTGATCCTATTTGTGTTTGAGGTGAGTCACCCACATATACTCCTTTAGCATCAAAGTAATCGCTTTCTAAAAGTTGTTGATTCAAATAAAAGTTTACTGTGTCACCTGAATTCCATTTCCAGTTCCCAATTGAGCTAAGGAACTCATATTTTAATGATTTTGATATTTTCCATGCAAAATCTAGTTCAATTCCTTGATGTAAAGCGTTGATACCATTTACATTATAAGAAACAGTTTCACCACCATCAAGTACAGTAGTTCCTGATTGAGGTTTATTTTTCCAGATAGTATTATAAGCATTCAAGTTTAAAGAGAAATTTCTTGATTTATAACCATAGCCAAATTCAACAGCTTTAACAATTTCGTTTTTAGTATTAAAATATGTTTCATTATCATAATTGAAAACATTACTGAACCTAGGTGCTTTAGATAAAATACCCGTATTAATAAAAATATTATTAGATTCATCAATATTCCAATTTGCACCAGTTTTAAAAGTAAATCCTGGAAAACTTTCCCAGTTACTCTCTGTATATCTTGCTTCTTGAGAATTAATAGTATACTCAGTCCCATTATAATTAATAGTATCATTTATACCAACGGCTTGTACTAGAATAGTATCACTAAAAACTAAATCTTGTTTTTTAAAGTAGTCAATTCTTTTATACAAAGTTTGTGATCCTGTAACATTAATAAATGCAGAAATATCTCTATAGTTATACTCTAACTGACCAAATACTCCGGCCCACCTAACTAATCCATCATTGTGATAATACATTTTATCGCCTTCTTGTAACATTAAATTATTCGAACTTTCTCCTACTGAATTTTTTGCCCCAGAACCTAGTGAGCCAACGTAGTAATCTCCACCTAATAAGTCATATATCTCTCTGTAGTGTTCTCCTTTATATGTTCTCAAATCTAACCCAGATGCTAAATCCAATTGATCATTTATTTTAAAATTAAAAGTAGAAAGTAAGCCACCCCAATAATGATTATTTATGGAAGAGTATAATATAGTTGTAGATTTTTTTTCAGTACTACTATAAGCTAAATCAATTGCTGGCCCACCAGGATTAATAAATGAGTTCCAAATATTTCCATGATTTACATCAAAAATATTTTGAAAATCAATTTGATTATTGGGTGTAAAAGTAAGCATTCCGCCATGCAATCCTGTTCCACCACCGTGACCAGTAGAATAATATATAACGTTAGTTAAAGAAGTGTTTTCATTTAAATTCCATAAATGTTGAAAATTAAAATTAGGTTTATGATAATAATTTTTAAATCTGTTTACATAACGATTTTCTCCTCTAATAGTATCAATTGCCGCACCATTTTCAAAAATAACTTGATAATTATTATATATCCCCCAGTTGGGATTATATGTTAAACCGTATCCTCCTTCAAGAGACTCTACATTAACCCCTTGATCAGCGGCAAATTCTTTATCATAAACAGCCATTCCTGTTTGATATTTTCTTTGATCATGTTCTTGAGGGGCTCCAAATGCAGACAAAGAAAATATATGATTTTTAAACTGTTTTTGCCATTTTAAATAATAAAAGAAACCTTTTGATCCGGTTTGATCAATTAATCCATCGGATCTTTTAAATGAACCTGCAAAATTAAATTTACCTATTTTGAAATCTTTGGTTGTGTAAGCAAATGATGTTCTTATTGAGTTTCCATTACCTATTTCCTGCTTTATTCTCCCCCCTTCATTTGTGTCAATTCCTTTTGTTATAATATTTATTGTTCCGCCGACTGAAGGTAATGCCAATTTAGATGCACCTAGTCCTCTTTGTACTTGAATTGTTCTTGTTAAACCATCTAATCCAAACCAATTTGACCAGTATACCCATCCATTTTCCATGTCGTTCATTGGGACACCATCAATCATTACAGCTACATTCCTTTGATTAAATCCTCTAATATTTATTCTCACATCACCATCCCCTCCACCTGTTTGCGTTGCATATACTCCCGGTGTAGAATTTAAAAGCATTGGGATTTCTTGACCAGCTAGTTCTGATTCAATTTTTTCTAATTTAACATTGCTAAGAGATACAGGTGTTTTCCTAAATTCTGCTTGGTCACTAATTATATTAACTACATTTAATTCTTCAGTGTTCATTTTTATTGTAAGGTCTATATTTTTTGATAATTCTAAATTTTTCTGGTAATTATTATAACCAATATAACTAACAATTAGTTTACAGTTTTTTTCATTAGAATTGATGTAGACTTCAAATTCACCATTTTCGTTGGCTGTTAAACCAGTAATTGTTTTTCCATTAAGATTTTGAAATACAATATTAGCCAAAGGAAGACTCTCTGAAGAGTTTTTATCCAAAATGACTCCTTGTATTTTTATTTCTTTATCACTTTGGCTGAAGGAGAAAGAAAAAATAAAACAAAAAATAAATAGGAAAAATTTATTCATTTTCTAAAACAATTGTTCTTGTTTTAATTCCGGTTTGATCTTTTAGAGAAACAAAGTAAATTCCAGATGTAAAATTTGAGATGTCAACTATTATATTATTGGAATTATATTTATTTGTTGAAATCAATTTTCCTAATTGATTGTAAATATTTATTTCATTCACTGTATATTTATTTGAAATAAAAACTTTTTCTTTCATTCTAACTGGGTTAGGGTAAATTTTAAAATCTGAATTAATTTCACTTATATTACTTGAACCGCATTTACAATCGTGTGTACCAAGTCCATTAAAAGTATTTGCAGGGAGAGAATCCCATTCCAATGTAGGGTCAAATAAAGTAGGGTTCAAGTTCACTCCACTTAAGATATTATCTTTTCTTCTTAAAGTATGATCCTTGGTCCAGTAATTACCATCAGAGTCAGTCCATGAGGCCCCTGGATCCTCCCCAACTTTCCCTATTAAATCAACTACAATACCGGCCCCAAGTATTTCTAGTGTGATAGCATCATTTCCATTAAAATACATTGTTGTTGGATAAGCAGCTGATGAGTCAGCATCAGTTCCAAAATAATAAATAGGGTTTAAGAATAAGTTTATTTTACCTTGAAGATCATAGTTTATATCGTAATCAGTGGTAACTTCCTCACCTGTTATTGAATCTGTGTATGTATAATAACCATCCCATAATGGAGCCTCAAAACCTTCACCATCTGGATCTTGTTTGTCCAGACCAATAACGAAAGTTCCATATGGAGATATTATTCCAGATAATTGAGTCGTACTTGGGGATGTGCCTCCATTAGCATATCTAGAAATAGAGTAAGAAGATAAATCAATTGATTCGCCAGTTGGGTTGTAAATCTCTAAAGCTTTATTATTAGACCAACCTTCAACATATTCAGAGAAAAATATTTGTGAGCAGTCCTGTCCAAAAGAAATTGTACTTAAAAATAGTGTAGAGAGTAGTATTTTTTTCATAATAAATATTCGTTAAATGATGTTGTCAAATATAATAAATACAATTAGTATAACTATTAATTTTGATTAACATTAATGTTAATTATTTACTTTTGTAATTAGATGGAAAAAAACTTAGTAATTATACCAACATACAATGAGGCTGAAAATGTCATTAAAATGATTGAAAAAGTTTTTTCAATTCATGGTAAAAATTTTGATATTTTAATAGTAGATGATTCATCACCTGATGGAACATCTGACTTAGTTAAAAAATTAATAATAAAATACCCATCTCAGTTATATTTATTGGAAAGAGATAAAAAGATTGGGTTAGGAGCTGCTTACATTTCCGGATTTAATTGGGGCCTTGAAAACAAATATGACTATTTTTTTCAAATGGATTGTGACTTTTCTCATGATCCAAATGATTTAAAAAGATTACATAACGTCATTTTTAATAATGAGGCTGACATGGTAGTAGGTTCTAGGTATATAAGTGGAGTTAATGTGGTTAATTGGCCAATGAGTAGAGTTTTACTCTCATATTTTGCATCTAAATATGTTAGGTTTTTCACAAGAATTAAAATTGCAGATTCTACAGCCGGATTTAATGGTTACAAAAGAGAAATTTTAGAAAATATTGATTTTAGAAAAATAAAATTTATGGGTTACGCTTTTCAAATTGAAATGAAATATAGATCGTGGAAAATGAATTTTAAAATAAAGGAAATACCAATTATATTTAGAGATAGAGAGTTAGGTAATTCAAAAATTAGTAATAAAATAATTTGGGAAGGCGTTTTCGGAGTATTTAGATTACTTTTTAGAAATATGTTTTTTTCTAATGAATTTAAAAGAAAAAATTAATGGGAACAGTAATTAAGAATGTTAAAATTATAAATGAAGGTGAAATTTTAGAAAGGGATCTTTTAATAGAGGGTGAGTATATTTCTAAAATTGAAAAAAAAATTTCCGTTAATAAACATCACTTAGTTGATGCTAAAGAAAATTATCTAATTCCGGGTATAATTGATGATCAAGTTCATTTTAGAGAACCTGGTTTAACTCATAAAGCAACAATTTTTTCGGAATCTAGAGCAGCCGTTGCAGGAGGAATTACATCTTACATGGAAATGCCGAACACAAATCCTCAAACTTTAACACAAGAATTATTAAAAGAAAAAATTGAAATTGCGAAAAAAACCTCTTTAGCAAATTTCTCATTTTTTTTTGGTGCATCAAATAACAATATTGAAGAAGTTTTAAAAGTCGATTTTAAAACATGCCCAGGATTAAAAATATTTATGGGCTCATCAACAGGAAATATGTTAGTTGATGACTTTAACACTTTAAATAATATATTCTCAAAATGTAGTGGTTTAATAGCAACGCATTGTGAAGATGAACTTACTGTAAGGAAAAATATTGAAATTGCAAAAAAAGAATTTGGTGAGGATATACCGTTTGAACAACACCCAATTATTCGATCCAGAGAGGCATGTTATAAGTCATCACATTTAGCTGTAAGTTTGGCAAAAAAATACAATACTAGATTACATGTTCTCCATATATCAACAAAAGAAGAATTAGATTTATTTTCTAATGATATAAGTTTGTCTGATAAAAGAATAACTTCCGAAGTTTGTATTCATCACTTAACCTTTACTGATCGAGAATATGAAAGATTAGGGCCTTGGATTAAATGGAATCCAGCGGTAAAGAGTAAGGCTGATAGGGAAGCTCTTTGGAGTGCTTTGTTAGATAATCGAATTGACATAGTTGCTTCTGATCATGCACCCCACACTATTTCTGAAAAGAAAAATAAGTATCTAGCATCACCATCAGGTGGCCCTTTAGTCCAACATTCCTTGCCAATGATGTTGGAGCATATGTTGGATGGAAGAATATCAAAAGAAGATGTAGTTAATAAAATGTGTCATGCTCCTGCAATTTGTTTTAATATTGATAGAAGAGGTTTTATAAGAGAGGGATATTATGCTGATTTAGTATTAATAAATAGTGGGGATTTTGAGGTTAATAAAAATAATTTATATTACAAATGTGGTTGGTCTCCTTTTGAAGGAAGAAAATTTGGACACAATATTTCACATACATTTGTTAATGGAAACTTAGTTTATAATAATGGAAAATTTAATGAAGAAAAGATGGGCACTTTACTTAATTATAATATTTAGTATTTTATTGAATTCTTGTAAAAAATTTAATAATCAAAGTAAATCTTTGAATGATGATTTTGTAAATGTTTATAAAGAATTAGAAATTTTAAAGGCTAAAAGTCAATTAGATAATATTTCTGACTCTATATTTGAAAAAGAAATTGAGCGAATCTTTTTAAAAAACAATATTCTTGTTGAAGATTATAAGATAGAGTTAGATTACTATTTGAATAATTTATCTGAATTCGAAAACGTAATAAAAGAAGCATTAAGAAGGCATGAAAAATCTATTAATATTAAATAGAAACCATTTCTTTTATAGTTTTTTCTATTGGAATAAATTTGAAATTTAGTTCATCAATAATTTTTTTATTAGAATATTTCGAATAAGATTTCAAAAAATCAACCATACTAAAATTCAAATAATTAAAAGGATTAAAAACTTTGTTTATTATTATAAATAATTTAATCAAGTTTGTACTTATTTTATATTTTGGCTCTTTTTTATTAGTATTTTTAGCAATTAATTTAATTAGTTCTTTAAAAGTTAAATTTCTATTATTAATAATATATCTTTCATTGTAAATATTTTTTTCAGCTAATAAAATTAGAATTTCACTTACATCTCTTACATCAACAAAACCTGTTCCTCCATTTGGATAAAAAATGGTGTTGTTAATTAATTTTGTAAACATTTTTCCAAATAAACTGTTTTTATTATTGGGTCCAATAATTAAAGATGGATTAATAATAAATCCTTTTAATCCTTCGTTAAAACCTCTCCACACCTCCATTTCTCCTAAGTATTTTGAATTAGCATAGTGAGATTTCTTTTCATTAATTGAAAACCAGTCACCCTCTGATATAGAGTTATTATTATTAGAATTTGAAAGTGTAGCTATAGAGCTAACATGGCAAAATTTAGAGACTGTATGTTTTAAACTTAGGTTAATTAAATTTTTTGTTCCTAAGTAATTTGTTTCAAAAATTTTATTTTTTTCATTTTTTTTAAAAGAAACATATCCTGCACAATGAAAAATGGTGTCGATTGACTTAATATATTTTTCTAAATTAATTAAGTCATAGAGTTCACAGTTTACCCATTTTATTTTTTTGAATAAAAAATCAGAATTGTTTTTATTAAATAGGTTTTTAATTATGTCAAATTTACTTTCCTCTCGTTTTAATGCAATTGGTGTGTGTCCACGTTTAACTAGTTTAAAAAGCAAATGACTTCCTACAAAACCTGTACCCCCTGTTACTAAAACATTTTTCATATCTAAAACGTAAATGTATGTTATTCCGTACTATAATTTATATTTTTACGAAAAAAAGTAATGAATTTCATAGATGAGTTAAAGTGGAGAGGGATGATTAATGACATCACTCCTGGTTTAGAAAAAAAATTAGAAATTGGTGTTAACTCCGCTTATGTTGGTTTTGATCCTACCGCATCATCCCTTCATATAGGTAATCTAGCACCCGTTATGTTATTGACTCATTTTCAAAATTGTGGACATAAGCCCATTTTACTTTTAGGAGGTGCTACAGCTATGATTGGAGATCCATCCGGTAAAAGCTCAGAAAGAAACTTATTAGATCCTGATCAAGTAAAGTCAAATTTAATTGCAATAAAAAAACAATTAAGCAAGTTTTTAGATTTTGAGTCAAAAGATAATGCTGCCGAATTTGTTAATAATTTAGATTGGATGAAAAAAATGAATTTCAACACGTTTTTAAGAGATATTGGAAAGTATATAACAGTTAATTATATGTTGTCAAAAGACTCTGTTAAAAATAGAATGGAAACAGGTATTTCTTTCACTGAGTTTTCTTATCAGTTAATTCAAGCATATGATTTTCTATATCTACTTAATAACAAAAATTGTTCAATACAAATTGGCGGCTCTGATCAATGGGGAAATATAACTTCTGGTATAGAATTAATTAGAAAAAAACAAAATAAAGAAAGTTTTGCCCTGACATGCCCACTGTTAACTAAATCTGATGGTTCAAAATTCGGTAAATCAGAAGATGGAAATGTTTGGTTAGATCCTGACAAGACATCACCTTACAAATTTTTTCAATATTGGTTAAATATTTCTGATGAAGATGCTGAAAAATGTATAAAGTTTTTTTCTATATTAAATCGTGAAACAATTTTAGGAATTGAAAAAGATCATAAGGAAAATCCACATTTGAGAATACTACAAAATGAATTGGCTAAGGAAATGACCATTAGAGTTCATGGTAAAGATTCATATTTAAAAGCCCTTGAAGGTAGTAAAATATTATTTGGAAAAAACACAAAAAAAGAATTAGAAAATTTATCAGAAAAAGATTTTTTAATGTTCTTTGAAGGAGTTCCAACATTTAAGATTTCTAAAGACCTTTTAAAGAATAAAATTGAAGTATTAAGTTTGTTGACTGAAAATTCTAAAGTATTTAACTCTAAAGCAGAATTGAGAAGGTTATTTAGTTCAAATGCCATTAGCTTAAATAAAGAAAAGATAAATATTGAAAGATATGTTACAACTAATGACTTAATTAGTAATAAATATTTGTTATTTCAAAAAGGAAAAAAGAATTACATTATTCTTAAAGCGGAATAAAATTCCATTTTTTAATGCCTATTCAGTTATATTTTAATAGTTGTATTTTCAGAACTTTTAGGATTAACCAGATTTTTATAATTTTCTTATAGTTTTAGTTCAATAAAATTGGTGTAATTTTCACAGTTTCTAATTTGTATTATGAAAATATTTTTTTCGGAAAGTTTTTTAAATTATTTCCATTTTTCATCATTTGTTTTACTAATTAACAATTCTTAACTATGGCAAGGATTAGTTTTTTGTGAGTTACTACATGAAGATATAATTAAAAAAAAATATTAAAAAATAGTTATAAATGATGTGGGCCCAGCTGGGCTTGAACCAGCGACCCCTTGATTATGAGTCAAGTGCTCTAACCAGCTGAGCTATGGGCCCTAAAGGAATGCAATAATACTAAAAGATTATTCATCATACAAAATATTAAACTTATTATTTTATTTGTTATGTGGTTTTGGTCGCCCTTTATCATCAAGATTAACAAATACAATTTTATCAATTTTAATTATTGCTTTTTCAGAGTCTTTAACTCTAGCTTCGCATTTAAATGTGATTGATGTAATGCCTACTTTTATAGTTTCGATTCCAATTTCAATCACATCACCTAAAAGAGCAGGAGATATGAAATTAATTTCCGACATAAATTTCGTAGTTACTTTTCGATTATTAAGTTGACACATTGCATAAATTGCCGCTTCTTCATCAATCCATTTTAATAATTGACCACCAAATAAAGTTTTTCCTGCATTCAAGTCTTCAGGTTTAATAAGTTTACGTGTTCTAAATTCCATAATTAGTTAGTTTTTTGACATAGTTCAATCAATACTCCTTTGGTGTCTTTTGGAAAAAGAAATGAAATTAACTTTCCATTAGCCCCTTTTGATACTGTATTTTTTATTGTGTTAAATCCTTGTTTTTTAAGTCTTTTAATTTCCTTTTGAATATCATCTACTTCAATAGCTATGTGGTGAATTCCCTCTCCTTTTTTTTTCACAAATTTTGCTACTGTACTATTTTGCTCAGTCCCTTCAATTAATTCAATTTTTGAGTCACTTAAATGAAAAAATTTTGTCTTAACTTTTTCGCTTTTTACAATTTCAGTTTTTGAAGCTGCTACATTAAGTATCTTTTCAAATAATTTTGCTGATTTCTCAATGTTATTTACAGCTATCGCTATGTGATCTATCTTTTTAAACATCATATTGTGTTAAGTTATAAAGCTTTTTATAATATTTACTAGATTCTATTAATGAATCATGTTTTCCCTGATCAATTATTTCACCATTTTTTATTACAAATATACAGTCGAAATATTTAGCATATTGTAACTTATGAGTAATAAAAATACATGTTTTTTCAACATCAATATTTTGAATTACGTTGTGAATATAATTTGATGACTTAGAATCTAAAGAAGAAGTAGGCTCATCAAAAATTAGAATAGGATGGTCACCATAAATAGCACGTGCTATACTTATTCTTTGTTTTTCACCAGAAGATAAATTTTCACCTTGATTTTTAATGATTGTTTCATACCCATTTGGAAGTTTAGAAATAAAATTATGGGCATCACTATTTTTTGCTGCCTTGGTTACATTATTTAAATTAACAGATTTGTTACCAAAACAAATATTATTAATTACTGAATCATTAAATAAAAAAACATTTTGACTAACTAGACCAAATAAATTTCTTAGTTGTCCTAAATTTATGTCTCTTGAGTTCTTAGAATCAATAAGAATCTGTCCTTTATATGATTGATAGAAATTTAATAATAGATCAATTAAAGTAGATTTTCCACTACCAGACTCTCCAACGATTGCAATTTTCTCTCCTTTTTTAATTGACATTGTTAAATCTTTAATTACGGACTTATTTTCATGTGAAAAATTGATTTTTGAAAACGTTATTTTATCACAAAAAACTAAATTTTCATTTTTCAATTGAATTGATTTTTCATTTTTATTTTCTAAAAACACATTAATTCTATTTATTGCTGCGCTCCCTTTTTTTATTGAATAAAAAGAAGATGTTAAGGATTTGGCAGGAGGTATAATTTGAGAGAACATAATGGTGAATCCAATAAATGCTTCTGCATCTAATGTTTTGTTTAAGACCATTTCTCCACCAAACCATATAATAATTACCATAGTAACCGTACTTAGCATTTCACTCATTGGGGAGGATAGGTCTTTTTTCCAAAGAACTTTATTAGCTATTTTTTTTTGTTCTTCATTTTTTTTTTTGAATATATTATAAATAAATTTTTCCTTATTAAAGGATTTTATGATTTTTATTCCAGAAATATTTTGATCAATTTGAGAAATTAATGAGGCTATCTTTTCTTGGCTAAGATTCGAATTTTTTTTTAAGTTTTTTCCAACTATAGCAATGATAAATCCTGTGACAGGGAAAATAATTAAACATAAAAGAGTAAGCTTAATATTGATCATAGAAAGACCTATTGTGAATAAAATTATGTGTATAGGATCTTTAAATAATAACTCGATTAAACCTATAATAGACCATTCAATTTCTGATAAGTCAATAGTAATTCTTGATAATATATCACCTTTTTTATATTTCTGAAAGAAGGAAATTGGAAAATGTAAAAGTTGTTTATTTAATTTATTTCTTAAGTCCCGAATAATATTATTTCTTACAGGTGTCAAAAAAAATAATGCTAAATACCTAAAAAGATTTTTTAGAATTGAAAATAAAACTATAAAAAAACAAATAATACCTAATGTATAAAGTTCATTATAACTTGATATTAAAAAGTAAATTTTATTATATATCCATAATTTGATATATTCAAATGAAAAAATAGAAATTTCTGAAATCTTATTAATTTCGTCTTGGTTGAATTCAATAGTTCCAAATAAAATACTAAGAACAGGTATAATTAATGAAATAGAAAAAAGTGAAAAAATAACAGACAATACATTGAATAGAAAATTTAAAATTATAAAATTCTTGTAAGGCTTTATAAATGGAAATAATTTTTTAAAGTCTGTCATTATTACAAATATAACTTATCCGTTTATAATTATTGTATATTTGATTTGTGGAGTTTTCAAGAAGTCAAAAAATATCAAGATTTATTCAAAAAGAATTATCGGAAGTTTTTTTACATGAAACACAAAATAATTTTAGAGGCCTAATAATATCGGTCACTCACGTCTTTGTTTCAAAAGATCTTTCTTCTGCTAAAATATATTTAAGTTTTTTTCCTACTTATAAAAAGTCACAATTTCTTGAAGTTATTAAAGAAAGAAAAAACATAATAAAAAACAGTTTTTGCTTGAGAACAAAAGGTCATCTAAAGAAAACTCCAGAATTATATTTTTATTTAGATAAGTCAATAGATCATTACGAAGAAATAGATAATTTATTACGATGAACTTTTGGATTGCTTCAAAGTATTTTTTTTCATTAAATAATAGAAGTATAATTAATATAATATCAATTATAACTATTATTGGCATTACGTTTTCAACTATTTCAATGATTTTTGTTCTTTCTGTTTTTAATGGATTTGAACGGTTAGTTACAAATTTACACAAAGAACATATACCAAATCTCAAAATTGAGTCAAGTAAAGGGGTTTATTTTTCCACCGATAGTATTGTGGACTTAAGTTTAAATGAAACTATTATAGATAAATTAAAAAAATACAATACAATTGTTTTTTCTGAAGTTCTTGAACAAGAAATAATTTTAGAATACAAAAAAAGTATTAATGATTCTGTTGAAACTTTAAAATCTTTTTCAAAAATAAGGGGTGTCGATAAAAATTATAATCATGTAACAAATCTTTCGAATTACTTTATAGTTGACAGTGATAAGTACAATTTTTTTGATTTTAATAATTTAAATTTCATAGTGGTTGGACTAGATATTGCGAATAAACTCAATCTCTCTGTTGCTGATACATATGAAGAGGCTAGCAAACAAAAGAAATCATTAAACATATGGAACTTGAAGATTACAAATAGAAAACCGGAATTAGTTAAAAACAATGGTTTTGTAAACACAGGTATTTATTCAATATCTCCTGATTTTGATAATAATATTTTTTGTTCAATTGAAGAAGCTAGGTATATTTTAAACAAACCTAATTATTGTTCATCTATTGAGTTGAGAGCTAAAGATAGTTCAATAAAAAAATTGAAAAAATTAATTCAAAGAGATTTAGGAAATACGTTTATAGTCAAAGATTTTAAAGAGCAAATGCCGTTTTTGTATAAAATGGTTAATACAGAAAAAATAGCAGTTTATTTAATATTTATATTAATTGTTATTGTCACTATGATAACACTCGTTGGTTCTATGACTATATTTATTTTACAAAAAAAAGAGGATATGTTTATTTTAGTTTGCCTTGGCTCTTCGATAAAAAAAATAAAAAATATCTTTTTTTTATGGGGACAGATAATTATTTTTTCAAGTATTTTTTTAGGAGTTACTTTAGGGCTGTTTATTTGTTATATACAGGATTCTTTTAAAGTTTTAAAAATATATGGAAATTTCATTGTTGATTATTACCCAATTAAGATCAATTTTATTGATATATTTTGTATAGTTATTTTAGTGCTTTTAATAGGACTTGTCACTAGTTTTTATGTTTCTAGAAAAAATTATTTTTACAAAAATTTACCATTTCATTAATTAAAATGATCATCTATTTCTTGTAATGTGTCACTTATTTCATCGACATTATTACTAGTTACTAATTTTATTCTAAAATTTTTAATTCCTTTAAATCCTTTAAAGTAATTTGTGTAGTGACGTCTCATCTCCAGAACACCTAACTTTTCTCCTTTCCATTTTATGGACAAATCTAAATGTTCTTTTACAACATCAATTCGTTCTTTTATTGTTGGTGGTGGTGGTAGAATTCCATTTTTAATATAAGAATTAATTTCATTAAAAATCCATGGATTACCAATTGAGCCTCTACCAATCATCACGCCATCTACATTTGATAAATCTTTTTTTTCTTTTACATCATGAGCACTAAAAACATCACCATTTCCAAATACAGGAATGTTTAGACGAGGGTTCTCTTTTGTTTTTTCAATTAAGGTCCAATTAGCACAACCTTTATACATTTGTTTTCTAGTTCTACCGTGAATAGAAATTGCTTTTATTCCAACATCTTGAAGTTTTTCTGCTACTTCAACTATATACATACTTTTTTCATCCCATCCTAATCTTGTTTTTACTGTTACAGGAATACTTGTACTATTAACAATTGATTTAGTTAATTTCACCATTTTTGGAATATCTTGTAGAATTCCCGCGCCAGCTCCTTTGCAAGTTACTTTTTTAACAGGGCATCCAAAATTTATATCAATAATGTCTGGCTTAACTTCTGAAACTATTTCAACTGCTCTTTTCATTGAATCTTCATTTCCCCCAAAGATTTGAACACCTATCGGTCGTTCAAAATTAAAAATATCAAGTTTTTTTGTACTCTTTACCGCGTCTCGAATCAATCCTTCGGATGATATAAACTCAGTGTACATTAAATCAACTCCAAATCTTTTACAAATTTTTCTAAATGGAGGATCGCTAACATCTTCCATTGGAGCAAGTAGAATAGGAAACTCACCTAGTTCAATGTCTCCAATTTTAACCATGATCTAGGTATTATTTATTAACTTCTTTTTTAGTAGTGTATGAAATTTTATGACCCATTGGACTAACTCTACGTAACTCAGTAGTAACTTGATCAATAAAATACATTTCAGCAGAATTGTCAGCTTTTAATGAAGTCCAAATTAATTTTCTTTCATCCTCATGTCTTGCAGCTCGTTCTGCTAAAACAAATGCAGGTATATCTTTAATTTCGGCAATTGCATCATTTAATTGTAAGCAATTTTTTTCACCTTTCCATTTACCATATTTTCCTGAACCAACATATATATGGCTAACTAATGATTTTCTTTGTAGCTTACTGACTTCTGTTGCTTTGGGAAGTTCATTACTTACTTTTAATTCAACCTCTCTTAGGACTGTAGCAACCATAAAAAAGAAAAGTAACATGAAAACAATATCAGGAAGCGAAGCAGTAGAAATTTTTGGAGATTCTCCTTCATTTTTTCTTTTAAATTTACCCATTTTTATTCTTTTATAGATTCTGAAACTCTCATAGGAAAAGCTTTTTTAACGACATCTTGTTGTTCTTTATTTATGTTTTCATACTTTTTATTAAATTTTTTTTGAGCTTCATTATTTCTTAATTCTTTGTATGCAATACTAATTTGGTCTTGTATTTCTATATATGTTTCATATTGTGTCTTTTTATGAACTCTAATTGACAAAACTGCTTTTTCAGGGGATTCAGACAAATCTGGATTTCTACCAAAGTTTGTTAAAAATGTAATTATTTCATTTTTTAATTCATTAGTTGCAAAAGGTTTTCCATTACCTGCTACATCTGCTCCTGTTTCAACTAGAATTTTATCAGAATTTGGACTACAATCAAATATTAAAATATTATTTTTATGAAAATCAACTTGCGTAGGAACATTTTCTTCATCTGGCAGAGGAGGTAATTTTCTTTTAATACCAGTATCCACATCCATTGTTGTTGTTACTAGGAAAAATATCAATAGTAAAAAAGCAATATCGGCCATTGAGCCAGCATTAATTTCAGGTAAAGATCTTCTACTTTTAGACATATTATTTTTTTAATAAGTTCATAAGAGTACTTGCTATTATCCCTACAATTGCAATTATAACAAGACTTATTGCAGAAATAAGACCAGCTGCTGAAAATTTAGTTATCCACTCATTGGACAAAGGAAAAAATAATAATGCTATGCACGGAAATACAAAAACTAATCCAATTATAATTGTAATAATACTCTTCATGCTTCCGTTTATTATAACTGAGTAAGTTGATGAAAATATTGCAGCTAAACATGCAATCGATAATAAACCAAACGTAAAATATAATGCGAATTCAATCATTTCTATTAATTTTTAATTTACTTTTTTTTATGGTTAGCAATTAAATCCACGAGAGATATTGAAGAGTCTTCCATATCATTTACAATATCATCAATTTTTGCAACTATATAATTATAAAAAACTTGTAGGATGATAGCTACTATAAGACCAAATACGGTTGTTAGTAATGCTTGTTTTATACCCCCGGCAACAAGAGATGGTGATATATCACCAGCAACTTCAATAGCATCAAACGCTCCAATCATACCGATTACAGTTCCCATAAAACCAAGCATGGGTGCGATAGCAATAAAGAGAGATATCCATGAAGTTCCTTTTTCTAGTAATCCCATTTGAACTGAGCCATAAGACATTATTGATTTTTCTATAAGGTCTAAGTCTTCATCTGATCTTTCAAGACCTTGTAGACAAATACTAGCAGTAGGCCCTGTTGTGTTACGACATTCTTCTTTGGCTGCTTCAACCCCGCCAGATTTTAATGCTGTTTCAATTTTTTCTAATAAATTTTTAGAATTTGATGAAGCTAGATGAAGATAAATTATTCTTTCAATACATAATGCTAAACCAAGAATTAAGCATATAAGAACACATGTCATGAAACCAACTCCACCTTCTGCATATTTTTCCATTAATTTATTTCCAAAGCTAGTTTTCTGTATATTAGAATCATCTTCTATTTCGCCAGCATTAGAATCATCAGATTCTTTAGTTAATGTTTTTTTATCAAAAGAAAAATTAAAATCATTTGCAACATTACCTTCACGAATAGACTCAACAAAATTTCTTAACTCGTTAGAGATTGAAATAAATTCTTCAGAAGTTCTTTCACAACCTGCAAGAAGCCAATTTGTTGAAAAAGTTTGTGACATTTCCATTGCAGAGTTAAAGTCCTGTGGTCTTTCGGTCATTATTGAATTCTTAAAATCGTTTAACATTTGGTCACATTTAGGTTGAGATTTTAAGTTGCTAACTGTAATTATTGTAAGAGCTATAAAAAATAAATTTTTCATTTTAATATTTTTAAAATTATAATAAGTACTATTTTAAATCATCTTGGCGGAGAGAAAGGGATTCGAACCCTTGATATGCAAAACATATACATGCTTTCCAAGCATGCGCCTTAAGCCACTCGGCCACCTCTCCTTATTTTTACAAACAAGGTGATATAGTCATCCGAAATTACAAAAAAAATTAATTAGTTACACTTATTTAGGAACTTTAGTTAATTCTCCACAGAAAGATTTTTGAAATTTTTCTTTAAACATTTTTTTATTGTTTGTTTCACCAAGAACTAGCATTGTTTTAGTCACAATACTTTCTAATGTCATATCAAATGAGCTAATAACATCTAAATCAATAAATTGTTGGCTTGTTTTATATCTGCCCTGTACTATGTTACCAGTCTCACATTGACTCGCGTTAATTAAAATTTTTCCTTTACTTGTAAATTCTTTTAGTTCATCTATAAACCACTTTTCCTGTAATGAATTACCACACCCGTATGTTTGAAGAATAATTGCATCAAAAAAATCATTTTTCAATAAACAGATTACATTTTCTCTAGAAATACCAGGAAATAATTTTAATATTGCTACTGTATTTTTTATTTTTTTGTGAATTTTAAGTGATTTAAGCGCCCCTTTACTTATTACATTTAAATTATAATTAATATCAATACCTGCTTGCGCTAGAATAGGGTAGTTATTAGATTTAAAAGCATTAAATTCATTTGAACTGCTTTTATGTGTTCTATTTCCTCTTAACAATTTATTTTCAAAGTAAACACACACTTCAGGCACAATAGATTTACCGTAAGATCTACAACCTGCTATTTCAATAGATGTAATTAAATTTTCTTTAGCATCTGTTCTGTGAACACCAATAGGAAGCTGAGAGCCTGTAAAAACTATAGGTTTATTTAAATTTTGTAACATGAAGCTAACCGCAGAAGCTGTATATGCCATAGTATCTGTTCCATGTAAAATAACAAATCCATCAAATTTTGTATAATTAGATTCAATTATTTCAACAATTTTAACCCAAATTTTTGGGTTCATTTCAGCAGAATCAATTGGGGGGTTAAATCCAATAATTTCTAAATAATAATTTAACTTATCAATATCAGGAAAATATTTAATTAATTCATTAAAATTGATAGGTACGTAGTTATTTACTTTTTTTATCATTCCAATTGTACCGCCAGTAAAAATTATGAGAATCGCAGATTTATTTGACATGATTAATTTTTATATCTTAAATTAAATAATTTTGATTAAAAAATAAAGATTTAGTGTTTTTATATAACTGATTAGTTAGTTCTTGCATTGATATATTTTTTATTTCACATATTTTTTGTGCGGTATGTTTTATAAATTCTGGTTCATTTCTTTTTCCTCTGCAAGGGGAGGGTGATAGATATGGGGCATCAGTTTCAATTAAAATTTTATTAATTGGAATTTGTTGTAACACCGATTTGAGATCAGAGTTTTTGTAGGTAACAACACCTCCAATTCCCAAAAAAAAGTTCAAATCAATTAATTTTCTTGCTTGGTCAATATTTCCTCCAAAACAATGTAAAACACCACTTAAATTTTCATCACTTTCTTCTTTAAGTATTTTATAAATTTCTTCAAAAGAATTTCTACAATGAATCACTACAGGTAAATGATATTTTTTTGCCCAACTTATTTGAGTCTTAAATGCTTTTTTTTGTTCATTTAGATAAGTTTTATCCCAATGTAAGTCAATTCCAATTTCACCAATAGCGATGAATTTAGTAGTATTTAAATAATTTTCTAAAATACTTAATTTTTTTTCGTAATTATTGTCAACATAACAAGGGTGTAATCCTAGCATTGGATAGCATTTTTTTGGATGCTCTTTGCAAAGGTTTATCATTTTTTCTACAGAATCTAAATCAATATTTGGTAGTAAAAACTTTTTAATGTTTTCATTTTCAGCATTTTTAATTAGTTTTTCTCTGTCGTTAGAGAATTCATCTAAATATAAATGAATATGTGAATCAATTATATACATAGCATAAAATTAAGAATCCTTTTTTGTTTTTATAAATTTGTAATGTGACATTTGAAAAAGTTTTAATAATTAGATTTAGTTCAATTGGAGATATTGTTTTAACATCCCCTATAATAAGATGCATTAAAAATCAAAAAAAATCTGTTATTCATTTTGTAACTAAAAAAAAATATGTTGAATTAATCAAGCATAACCCTTACATTGATAAGGTTATTTCTGTAGAAAGCTTTGATTATGATTTTAATAGTCACCGCTATGATTTAGTATTAGATCTTCAAAAAAATTTAAAGTCTTTTTTTCTAGGTCAGTTTATAAAAGAAAAATTTCAGAGTAAATACCTTACATATAATAAAAAAAATATAGTAAAATGGGTTTTAGTTAATTTAAAACAAGATTTTTTAAAAAATGAACACATTGTTACAAGATATTTTTGTGCTTTACGAAAATTAAATTTAAAGAATGATGGAAAAGGATTAGACTATTTTATAAATCCAAATTTAGATAAAAAAAATATTCCTACTAGTTTTACATTTAAACAATCTTTTTATGTTTGGTTAATTGGTGGATCTTATGAAAATAAAAAAATTTCTGCTGATCAAATAATAAGTGTATGTTCAAAAATATCGGAACCCGTTTTATTTTTAGGCGGATATGATGAGATTAAAACAGCAAAAAAAATTTGCAAAACTTTAAAAGGGTCCAATGTTTATAATTTATGTGGTTTATTAAATTATGATCAGTCCGCATACATAATTAAAAAATCATCTTTGGTGTTAACTAATGATACTGGTTTTATGCATATTGCTTCTTCATTCAAAAAGAAAATAATTTCCTTTTGGGGATGTACTAAACCTAGTTTGGGAATGTATCCGTATAAAATAGATTCAAATATTCAAATAATTGGAAATGCAAAAAAAATTCCATGTTCTAAGTTAGGGAACAAGTGTAGAAAAAAAAGAATATGTATAAAACAAATTGGGGTTAATGAAATTTTAAATGCTATAAAAAAATTAGAGGTTTGAATTCAGGTTACTTTTTGTTAAATACCCAAGCTCCTTGAAATTCTTTTTTTAAGTTTTTTAAATTTTTATTAGCTTCTTTTTCAGTTAAATATTTAGAACAAGCTACGCGAAATAATTTCCTATTTTTACTTCTACCAACTATACTAGCATCTTTAAATCCTTTTTTATTAAGTTGAAAAACTAAATTTTTAGCATTTTTTTCAGAGCTGAAACAGCCAACGATGATAGAAACATTCTTTTCTTTTTTTTGTGTTAGAATATTTTCGGACTCTTCTTTTTTC